>Ga0182030_10003072_pt1 | contig 35613 bp, 26 predicted proteins | sample 812S3MmetaG_FD_121299 | JGI IMG/M metagenome (GOLD analysis project Ga0182030, IMG submission 121299) | Permafrost microbial communities from Stordalen Mire, Sweden - 812S3M metaG (Illumina Assembly) | ecosystem: Environmental > Terrestrial > Soil > Wetlands > Permafrost | place: Sweden...
ATTACCAACGACGAACTCTGTGTCCAATGCAAAGTCTTGCCGCAAAACGCGAGCGAGTGCCAGCGCGTAATCGCCAACCCCGCTGGTCGTGGGTGGAAGGGCGGGGACGACCTGAATCAACATTTGTCTCGACCATCAACAGCAGGCTCATCGCCTCTCGCGTCAGTGGCCTTGTTCGCGCGGCAATTCATGGGTGTACCGGAGCCGCTCGATATTGCCGGATTGACAGGCTCTCTTCGGCAACCTATTTGTTTGGCTGGGACTCCACCCACAATTGTGTTCGGTGAAACGGCCCTGGTAACAACCGCACCCGCCGCTACGATAGCGCCATGGCCCACCACAACCCCTTTCAGAATGACAGCGTTCACGCCAATCCACACATCGCTTTCAACCGTGATGGCCGCTTCCGTTGGGCTCTGATGACGGATCGATGTGCCACTTTCAGTTCCATGGTCGTGGTCGATGAACTTGACCCCGGATGCAATGAGACAATCATCCTCGATCTTGATTCCTTGCCGGATATTGAACTCGCAATTCTGCCCGATGAAACAGTTGTCACCGATGACGATTCTCGGCCCCAACTGCCAAATGCCATCGAACTTAAAATAAATGCCGGACTCCAGCACGCATTTCTCTCCCACTCGTACTTGGTGTGGCCAATTTGCTCGCAACGCGGGGCACCTGCTGCCCTTGCCGATGCTCATGCCCTGGGCCCGCCAATATAGGCTCCTGATCAAGCTCAAAATCATGGCCTGGCAGCGTTCCCTCAACCGAAAGACGCTTTTTTGGTAAAGTCTGGCAATCGACATTCAGATTCCTCCGAGTGCAGGCGTCAACATGGAGGTTATCGTGACTGCTCTCATGCGGATGCCTGCAATCTGTGGATATGGATGAGTGAAAACCATATGGCCCACACAAGAACAGGAATGGAAGAGATGATGGAAAAAATCAAGACCCCTCGAACCGTTGAGAGGTTCAGAAAATAGACGAGCACTGCCTGGACCGCCAGGGAGAAGGGTATAAATTTCATCGGCGGCACAATCCATGCGCGCGAGGTATTGAGGCCCCACACCAAACCACCAAACACCCCTAATACACTGCTGATTGCCATCAATATCCCCTCGGCATGAAGATGGCTGTATCGAGTGCCGAGCACGGATAACACTTGTCCAGGGAAAAGTGCAACCACGACGATTAGCAAAGAGGACATTCCTACACCGATCAGAACAATCTGGAAAAAGCGTCTGCGTATTACCCGCGCATCCTGGATTCGGGCAAAGGCAGGAAAAACAATTTCACTGGAGAGAGCGCCAAGCACGGAAAACACTACTGCCAGCCTTGAGAGTGCGCCCACGTCCGCAACGCTGTCCGCATTGCCGAATATGCTGATCAGCCAGACGGTGATCTGTCCCTGGAGGCAGTAGTAAATCGAGTGCGGAGCCTGCTTCCGCACAACTGCGAGGATTTCCGTGCGCATCGCGAGATCGCCGGGCGCATCAGCATCGAGTTCTCTAGCGGACCATCGGTGGAGCATCCAGTACTGAACCGCATACTGTGCCACCACTCCGAGGATGGCAATCTCCACGTTGAACCAGAACGCAACCGCAACCCCAACAATCGCAAGCCTGACAAAAGCCCCTGCCAGCGACTGGTTCTGGATCTGCCGGATCTCGGATCGAAGGCGCAATGCCACGGAATAAATGCGTGTAATCAACTCCAGCCCGCATCCCAGCAATACCGCCGCCACCAGCATGGCCGTCTTTGGGATGCTTGCCCCGTTCTGCATTAGGAGCCACACCAGCACCGGAATCACGATAGGAACCGCGACCATTGCCATCCAGCGCCGCAACTGAACCGCGGTGTGAATCAATCGGGAGAGTTGAAACTTATCCTGCCAGAGGCGGCCGCCGATGGCCGTCAACCCGCTGCTAATGCCGCTATCCGCCAGGACGAGAATCGTCGCCAGCATCGTGTTGCTGATGGTGTAAAACGCATACTCCCGCTTGGGTAGGTTCCGTATGACTAGAATGCCTGCAACAAATCCGAGAACCTGCACAATCACCTGGACCGACGCAAACTTCAGGAGAATTGGCGTCCAGCGCCGCAGCGCCATGCCGGGGCGTGGCGCTACGCTGACAAATTCCGGCACGTCAGCGTTGACAGGCTCCACTCCGTTTACATCAAGAGGCTCTGCCGCGCTCTGGCTTTCGTCGGCCCTCGTGTTCTTCACCTTTCACCTGCAGCACAACGTGCCAGAAGACTTGCATTTGGTCCGAAGATAATCTTGCCACCCGCCTGTTTCGGAAACTTAGAGCCTTCCCGATATGATCAAGCCCGTCGTGAGCGCTACCGCAGCCTCAATGCCGCGGAATGCGAACGTCTTGCCGCCGCTGGTGGGAACAAACAGTATGTCTCCGTCTTCCAGTGGTGTATCAAAGGCCCTGCCATGTAGGATCTCTTTCAACGGAACTATAAAGTCCTCCCGCCCGTTTGCGGTTTTGCGGATCAGGTGAGCCTTATCCTGTGACGCAAGATGATTTGTGCCCCCAGCCATCGCCACCAGTTGCAGGACGGTCAAGCGATCGTTGCCTTCGATCACAAAGACTCCGGGCTTGGCGATCTCTCCCACGATGTAGGCAACCTCGGCCTTCGAGACTACGATGATGTCTCCAGGCCGTAGATCAAAGCTCGGAGGGATGCTGCCCGGGCGGGTGTCAAGCACCAGTACCTCTGGATGCTCCGGATCGGACTTATGGGTGACAGTGACGAACCGGCTCACCGGCCCTGAGGTTCCGCCCGCCGCGGAGATCATTTCGAGCAGTCCGTGGCTGCCCAGCAATGCGTACGTGCCGGGAGCCTTCACCTCGCCCGTTACCGTCACGCCCTGCGTGGCGTATTCGCTGATGAAGATCGACACATGCGGCTCTTTCAGGACGTCTGTGCTGCGCAGCTTGTTTTCGATTGTGACTGCCGCACTTTCCGCCGTCATTCCGGAGACCTGAACCGCTCCCGCAATCGGGATCGTAACTTCTCCGCTCTCGTTCACCCGAAGCCTTCCAGACAGTTCCGGCGTGTCGAACACAACCACTTCCAGAAGGTCGCCCGGCGAGATCAGCAACGCGTGCGGGGTGCTCAAAGCGGCCGTCCTCTGCGGGTGGGCGTCGGACTGTGCCGCGAGTGCGAGCGGCAACAACATACTCAGCACAGCCGTTGCCAGCAAAATTCGATGATCCCAGGAACGCATAGTACCTACTCTCGGTGACATATTCTGCACGCTTTGTAAACCCTGCGTTGCGATTCCAAATTTCGAACTATTCTTCTTCATTCGTGTAGTAGTCACGCATCGTCTTGCCGTAGTTCGCCCCATGCGCATAGTAATACTGCTCCAACCGGAGGTCGACACAATTGAAAACAATCCCGACCACGTTGCTATTCGTGCGTTGCAGTAGATCACGAACCCGCAGAACTGCCTTCTTACGCGCGGTGCCCGAACGCACAACCAGCACAACCGCGTCCGCCAGGTTCGCCAACGAAAGCGAATCAGCCACGGAAAGAACCGGAGGCGTGTCAAGAATCACTCGGTCGTATTGCGTGGCAAAACTCTTCAAGACTTCCACCATCCGTTTGGAACCCAGCAGTTCAGCGGGATTCGGTGGATGCGGCCCTGCCGGTAGCAGCGTCAGAGCTGGCAGCGCTTCCAGCGGCGTTATAATCGCGCGATCATTGGCTCCCTGCGTAAGAATCGTGCTCAAACCAAAGCGGGAAGGCGGCAAGCCGAACTGGCTGTGAATCGTGGAGCGGCGTAAGTCGGCATCAATTAGAAGAACCGTTTCGCCGCGCTGCGCAAAGGAGATCGCAAGATTTACCGATACCGTCGTCTTGCCTTCCCCGGCAAGCGAACTAACAATCGCAATCACCTTCGGTTGTCGGTCCGGTGACGAGAGCAATAACGACGTTCGCAATCCGCGGAAAGCTTCAGCAGCCGCGGATCGCGGATTATTCAAGAGAATTGGCCCAGTGGGGATATCTTTGTCCGCCTCCCCACCTTCTATTTTCGAATGGATTATCGAGTGGCTGAACGGAATACTGCAAAGCACTGGCAGCGCGATGAACGACTCCAGCTCCGAGGAGCTGCTCACCGTGTCATCGATGGACTCCACGAAGAACGCAAGCAACAGTCCGGTTACCAGTCCGCCAAAGAACCCGAGTACGAGATTCACCCGGACTTTCGGCTCTACCGGAGTGTCTGGCACTTCAGCCCGGTCCACTACACTGATGTAGCTGGAGTTCAACCCGGCGGTCACTCCCGCGACTTTCAATTTCTGTTGCAGCGTGTCGTACAGTTCGCTGCTCGTCTCCACTTCGTGTTTCAGAACCGAGTACTGAACCGCATGTTCATTGAGCTGATAGGCCGCGTTCTTCTGTTCGTTGAACTGATTGCGCAGCAATGACTCCGTCTTCGCCGCCGACAGGTAGTCATCTTCCAGGCGCTTGCCAGTATTGCGGATTTCCGCTGCAATTGAAGCGTCCAGCTTGGTCAACCGCACCTGCAACTCTTGTAGCTTCGGATACCCGCTTCCGAACTTCGCACCCATCTGTGCGATCTGGGCCTTCAACTCCGCTTCTTGCGAGCGCAATATCTGAAGGTTCGGCGAGGAGCTTGCAATCAACTCCGGATTTCCGGTCTCAGCCATCCTGTGGCGGGCTTCCTTTACAATCCGGTCTGCCTCGGCTTCCGTCACTTGCTGGTTCAGCAGTTTCAAGCGGTCGGTAACAATGTTGTCGTTCTCGTCCGCGCCAAGAATATTATTTTGTTTCTGAAACTCCGCCAGCTTCTTCTGTGCTTCCACAGCTTTGGTCTGTAGTTCGTCCATCTGCTTTGCAAGCCAGTTGGACACTTGCACCGCGCCTTCATAGCGCGTCTGGAAATTGCGCTGCATGTACTGCTCGGCCACGGCATTGGCCGCGTCGGTCGCCAGTTTCGGATCGGTGCTTTGGAAGCGAACCTCAACCAGTTGCGTGTTAGGCAAAATCTGTACTTTTAGGGAACCCAGAAAGGCATGAACCAGGCGCTGCCGGTCGCGCGCGCTCATCGCTGCCGGATCTGTGACCGTCGCACCTGCCGCGCTTTTTCCCGCAAAAGCCGGGTTCTTCGCTAATCCCAGACTGTTGATCACCCTCGCTGCCACGGTATCGCTCTGGATCAGCCTGACCTCGGTTTGCAGTCGGCTGTTTGAGTCGCCGGACCCAAGCTTCTCGCTGATCAAGTCATCCAGGCCCAGATTCGACGAGCGGCTCGGATCAATCTGAAGGCGCACCACGCTCTCGAACACGGGCGTCGTGCTCATCGTGTGAACCGCAACCGCGCAGAAGACAACCGCCGTCGCGCATAGGATGATCCACTTGCGCTTGAATATCGTCCGCCCAATTGAATTAAGCGACAGTTCCTCGTCCGGAGCACCTTCGCCGCCCATCGGTATCTGTGGCGGCGGGTAGCCTGCCGCTGAACTGTCAAAATTCATCTCACGCATGCAGAACTCCTAACAAGGATCGGGCATCTACGCCCTTGCAACCGATGGCACGATGAGTGCTGTACGAGATAGGCATTTCTTGATCGAGTCCAATCCGCATATCTACCTGCAAGAACCCATAATTCCCATGACATCGCCCTTGCTGGCTACTGATACCTAATAGTAATCAAGAACCGTGTCGCGGTGCTTCTAATCCGTTACAACGTACTTCCCGCAAAGCGCCCTAGCGAGCGGGCTTGCAATGTCGTGCGTCAGCGGCAATACTCTCCCGGAAGTAGTCCAGGCTCATCACCAGGCCCGTACGTAGATCGATCTTCGGTTCCCAGCCCAGCAGCGCCTTCGCCTTCGTAATATCGGGGCACCGCTGCTTGGGATCGTCTCGCGGAAGCGCCTCAAAAACCAGCTTGCTCGCCGAACCAGTGACTTCCAGCACCAGCTTGGCGCATTCCAGCATCGTGAACTCGCCCGGGTTGCCAATGTTCGTTGGCAGATGCTCCCCAGAGGCCGCCAGCCTTACGATTCCCTCCACCTCGTCGCTAACGTAGCAGAAGCTCCGCGTCTGGCTCCCATCCCCATAGATTGTGATGTCATCTCCGAGCAACGCCTGCCGCAAGAAGTTGGAGATCACTCTTCCATCGTCCAGTTGAAGGCGAGGTCCATAGGTATTAAAGATGCGAATGATGCGTGTATCAACCCCCCGGTAGCGGTGATAGGCCATCGTCAGCGCCTCGGAGAAACGCTTGGCCTCGTCGTAAACCGATCGTGGGCCAATGGAATTCACATGCCCCCAGTAAGTCTCCGGCTGCGGATGTACATCCGGGTCGCCATAACATTCCGAGGTCGAGGCCAGGAAGAATCCGGCCCTGTACTTCAGTGCAAGCTCAAGACAGTTTCGAGTCCCCTGCGAACCCACATCCAGGGTTTCCAGCCCCCACTTCATGTAATCTTCCGGACTTGCCGGAGACGCAAAGTCGTAGATGAAGTCCACCGCGCCAAAATCAAATGGCTCGCAGATGTTGTGCAACTCAAAGCTGAATCGGGGATCGCTGGCAAAAGAGCGCACGTTCTCCATCCGCCCCGTCAGCAGGTTGTCAACGCACAACACTGAATGACCGTCGGCAAGCAGCCGCTCGCAAAGATGGGAGCCAAGAAATCCTGCTCCGCCGGTTACCAGAATCCGCATGATTCCCTCAATCAGAAAGTAGCCATCGAGTTCTGCTCAGGCCAGACACATCCGCATGTAAAACAGACTCTCTCAATCAACAAATGATACAGAAGAATGGATTGCCCCAGAAAACCCCGCACATCATCCAGCAACCGGGCGTAAGCGCCGCCCGTCTTTCGCACCAGCCGCTACATCACCGCCGGAGCCGGAATTCCCATCACCGCCATCGTCGCTATCAGCTCCCGCCGCACCACCGCCGCCGTTGCCAGCAGCAGCGACTTCCGTGCTGCGTCCTCTTCTGTAAGGATGTGATGTTTGTGGTAGAAGTTGTTGAACTGCTGCGCCAACTGGAACGCATGTTTCGCCGCCGCCGCCGGTTCCGTCGTGGCAATGCACTGCTCAATCACCTTCGCCGTCTGCCCCGCGGCCAGCCATAACGACCACAAATCGTCATTGCCTTCGAACGCGTCGCTGGCGATCTTCGTCCGCAGCGCCTCTTCCGGAGCCACGCCCGCCTTGCGGAAGATGTTCGTCGCCCGCACCACTGCGTATTGCACATACGGCCCCGTCTCGCCCTCAAAGGACAGAGCCTCACGGAAGTCGAACGCAATCACCGACTGCTTCGTGAACTTCAGCATGAAGTACCGGAGCGCGCCAATCGCAATCTGCGTCGCAATCTCCCGCCGCTCGTCCTCGCTGAGTTCTGCGTGCCGCGCGTCCACTTCGCCCTTTGCCGCCTCAATCAACTTGTCCAGCAGATCGTCGGCCTTCACTCCGAACCCTTTGCGCCCGCTGACCTCGATGTAGCTCCGCTGCTGGTCTTCCTCGCTCACCGTGTATCCCAGCTCCATCGCGCAGCGCGGCGTCAGAGCCACCATCTCATAGCTGAAATGCGTATAGCGTGCCGCCTCTGCCTCGTGTCCCATCAGCAGAATCGCCTGTTTCACCGTCTCCTGCGGATCGCTCTGCCGCGCGTCGATCACGTTATAGATCGCGCCGACTCCGCCAAAGTGCGGAGCACCCGGCTCACTCTCCTTCGGGTCGCACGAAATCCAAACCGCCCGCCCGTCCGCGTACTCATAAAATTTCCGGTAGCCAAAATCCAGCCCCAGCAGCCCGAACTTCCACATGTGGTAGGCAATGTCCTTGCCCACGTACCCCACTGTTCCGTTCGAACGCACAATCACCTTGGCATCCTCATCCGGAGCCGCATCCACGCCCTCGTCCTTCACCCTCCCCGGACGCGTCATCACCCAGCAGCCTTTGTTCTTCCCTTCCTCTTCGAAGTAAAGAACTCCTGCCGCCTTCAGCAGTTCAAACGCCTTCGCCCAGAAGTGCAGGTGCAGAATGTCGCTCTCCTGCGGCAAAAAGTCGTATTCAATGTCCAGCCGCTGCATCGTCTCCAGATGCCGCCGCAGCACGGCCATCGAAATCTCCTGCGCAATCTCTGCCGTAGGATTGCCGCCCACTTCCAGCAGATGCAGCGTGTCGCGCCGCGCCTGCAAATTCGCCTTATCTTCCTCGTACCACTGCGAAACCCGCGCATACAAATCCCAGCAGTAGAAATCGAATCGCCCCTCGCTTCCCGCGATCAGCGCCTCAATCTCCGCCCGCGACTTCTTCGCCACGCGCTCGAACCCCACCACCACGTCGGCCACCTGCACGCCCGTGTTGTCGATGTAGTTCTGCACGTCCACCTTGTACCCTGCCGCCCTCAGCAGCCGTACCAGCGTGTCTCCCAGTATCGAATTCCGCAGGTGCCCAATATGCGCCGCCTTGTTCGGATTGATCGACGTGTGCTCCACCAGCACCTTGCCGCGGGACGGGTGGCCCATACAAGCCTTCTGTTGGCTTGTGTGGGGTAGTCGACCTTGCTCCTGTTCTGGACTCCCACCCTCAACAAATCCTGCCACCAGCTCCGCCGCCCGTGTCCTGTCCAGCCGCGCGTTGATGTACCCTGCTCCCGCCACCTCGAACTTCGCAAAGCCCTCCGGCAACCCCATCTCCGCCACAATCTCGTCGGCAATCTTCCGTGGAGCCTTCCTCAGCGTCCGTGCCAGCTCAAACGAAACCGGCAGCGCAAACTCGCCAAACTCGATCTTTGGCGGCTGCTCCACCACGATGTTTGCCACTTCAATGTCGTATTTCTGCTTCAGGAAGGCACGCACATGCGCAACCAGGCGGTTCTGCAATAAAAGATACACGTTGATTCCTTGCGTCCAGCGGGACTCTCAAGCCACGCGATGATTGGTCAAACTACGATTGTAAGGGATGCGCGCCAGAGTTGCCCGTCATGCTGGCACCCGCCCCCTTCTTTGCGTCAGCTCTGGTGCAGCTCTGGTGCCCCATATCTGCCCGTCTTTGGCAGATGTGGGCCTGTTGCCCTTGCTCTTGCCCTTGCCTTTGCCTTTGCCCTTGCCTTTGCCTTTGCTTTTAACCTTCGTAACCTGTGCAACCTGTGTAACCTGTGCAACCTTCCCCTTTGAACCCTTCCCCCTCCGTTGGCCCCAACCCCGCGCCTCCTATATATTGGAACTTCGGGCCAAGCCCCGTTTGGATTCGCAATGCGTATTGCCTACCTCGATTGTTTCTCCGGAATCAGTGGCGACATGTTCCTTGGCGCGGTCGTAGACGCCGGTGTCCCCCTGGAGAAGCTACAATCCGTCGCTCGCGCCCTTGGCCTCCACGCCGAGCTGGCTTCTCATCGCGTCGAGCGCAGCGGAATCTCCGCCACCAAGATCGATGTCCTCATTCAAGGACGCCCCGACCAGCCTCTCGACCTCGACCCAGCGCAAGAGCATAGCCACGAACACTCTCACGGCCATACGCATCCGCACACCCACCCACATTCCCATGAGCAGGATGAGTCCCACACTCACCAGCATGAGGCCGCCGTCCACACCCACCGCGGCCTGCCTGAAATCCGCGAGATCATCGCCCGCGCGCCCATCAGCGCCGCCGCCCAGGCCTTTGCCCTCAAGACCTTTGAGCTTCTCGCCGAGGCCGAGTCTAAAATTCACAACCGCCCTGCCGAGTCCATCCATTTTCACGAGGTCGGCTCCGAAGACGCCATTGTCGACATCGTCTGCGCTGCCGTAGCCATCGAGGCCATTGCCGCTGATCAGTGGTACAGCTCCGCCCTCAACGTCGGCGGAGGCACCGTCAAATGCGCTCACGGAGTCCTGCCCGTCCCCGCGCCCGCCACCGCCGAGCTTCTTCGCGGCGCGCCCATTTACTCCTCCGGACCTCAAAAGGAGCTGCTCACTCCCACCGGAGCCGCGCTCCTCAAGGCCCTCGGCGTTCGCTTTGAGCCGTTACCCTCCATCTCCCTCTCCGCCATCGGATACGGTGCCGGAGCGCGCGAATTCCCCGGCCTCGCCAACGTTCTCCGCCTTACCCTGGGCGAAACCGTCTCCCTCTCCACCTCCGTCTCACTCTCCACCAAAGACGGGTGCCCCACCTTCGCGCCAGCTTCATCGGCGCTAAGGTGGGAAGCAGAAACGCCTGCATCTATCGGGCGGGAGGAACCCAACTCCATCGTCGTCCTTGAAGCCAATCTCGACGACATGAACCCTCAGCTCTTCTCCTACGTTCAGCAAAAACTGCTCGCCGCCGGAGCCCTCGATGCCTTTGGCGTTCCCGTGCAGATGAAGAAAGGCCGTCCCGGACTCGTCTTCACCGTTCTTGCCTCGCCCGCCCTCGCAGAGACGATGTCCCACATCCTCCTCACCGAAACCACCACCCTTGGCGTCCGTATCCGCTTCGAGCAGCGCCGCATCCTCGACCGCGAGCATGTCACCGTCGTCTCCCCCTGGGGCCCGATCCGGGTTAAACTCGGACGATTGCAGGGTGAGGTCGTAAACTGCGCGCCGGAGTTCGAAGACTGCCGCACCATCGCCGAAGCCACCGGCGTACCACTCAAAACCGTTTTGAACGAGGCCTTGCGGCTCTACCAAGCCCAAGCCATTGCGCCTGCGGCCGGCAGCGCAGCGTTACCCGCCATTGCGCCTGCGGCCGGCAGCGTAGCGTTACCCGCCATAGCGTCTGCGACCGGCAGCGTAGCGTTACCCGACCAATCGTCTGCGACCGGCAGCAACGCTGCATCCGATATCCCCAAAAGTTCCTAGTCCTGATCGAGAGATTCGCATGAGCCAGCAACCCGAGAAGTTTTACATCACTACGCCGATCTATTACGTAAATGCGCGGCCCCACATCGGCCACACCTACACCACCGTCGTCTGCGACGCCATTGCCCGCCGCCACCGCATGTTGGGCCATGACACGCTCTTCCTCACCGGAACCGACGAGCACGGCCAGAAGATCGAGCGCTCCGCCGCCGCCCTGGGCAAAACGCCCCAGCAGCTTACCGACGAAGTCAGTGGCGAGTTCCGCGCCCTCTGGGACCGCATGGGCATCACCTACGATCAGTTCATCCGCACCACCAGTCCGGAGCACAAGCGCGGCGTGCAGGCCATGTTCACCCTGCTCCAGGAGCGCGGCTATATCTACAAGGGCTCCTACACCGGACAGTATTGCGTCTCTGACGAGCTCTATGCCGACGACAACACGCCCGGCACGCCCTGCCCCGTCTGCGGACGCATCACCGAAACCGTGCAGGAGGAGAACTATTTCTTCAAGCTCTCCGCCATGGCCGAGCCGCTCCTCAAGCTCTATGAAGAGAATCCCGGCCTCATCTATCCCGAGACCCGCCGCAACGAGGTCATCTCCTTCGTCAAGGGCGGACTCAAGGATCTCTCCATCTCCCGCACAACCTTCTCCTGGGGAATCCCCGTCCCCGGCGATCCTGCGCACGTCATCTACGTCTGGCTTGACGCCCTCTGCAACTACGCCACCGCCGTAGGCTTCGGATCACCCGACTCTGCCGACCAGAAGCGCTACCAGCATTACTGGCCTGCCGACGTCCACATGATCGGCAAAGAGATTGTCCGCTTCCATTGCGTGTACTGGCCTGCCTTCCTGCTCGCCGCCGGATTGCCCTTGCCCAAACAGATCGTCGCTCACGGCTGGCTCCTCTTTGAGGAGAGCAAGATGTCCAAGTCGCGCGGTAACATCGTCCGCAGCGAAACCATCCTAGAAGTCCTCGGCGCCGACGCTCTCCGCTACTTCCTCTTCCGTGAGATCGTCTTCGGACAGGACGGCTCGTTCTCCTTCGACGCCCTCGTGCAGCGCTTCAACAGCGATCTCGCCAACGGCCTCGGAAACCTTGCCAGCCGCACTCTCTCCATGATCCAGCGCTACTTCGATGGAGAAGTTCCCTACCCCAGCGCCACCATCTCCTACACCCCCGCCGAGGCCGCCATCTCCCGCCACGCCGAGGAGACCATCGCCGAATTCAACCGCCTCTTTGACGCCTTCCAGTTCTCACGCGCTCTTGAGGCCGTCTGGTCGCTGCTCGCCGCCGTCGATAAGTACATCGTCGAGAATCAGCCCTGGGCCGTCGCCGAAAAAGAGGACCACGACTCTCGCTCGCGCCTCGCCACCATCCTCTACACCTCGGCTGAAGCGCTGCGCATCATCACCGTGCTCGCCCACCCCATCATCCCTGACTCCACCGCTAAGATCTTCACTCAGCTCGGTCTCACCGACATTTCGAAGACCGATCTCAACGATCTCCGCTGGGGACAGCTAAACGTGGGCACCCGCCTTGCCCGTATCGAACCCGTTTTCCCACGCGCCGACAAGAGCGCGATTGAAAGGATGCAGCAAATGGAAGAAGAGCGTAAGAGCCTCGCGCCCGCAGCGGGCAGCGAAGCGTCACCCCACGCCGCCACCGCCGTGGCAGAAGTCGCAGCACCAGCCGCAGCCGCCCCACAGCTTCCGCAGTCAGCAGATGTGGGAGCTGTCTCCGCGCCTGACCCTGACGCCCCCGCGCCTCTCGCCGAGCAGATCACCATCGACGACTTCGTCAAGATCGACCTCCGCGTCGGCACCGTCCTTACCGCCGAAAAGGTTGAGAAGGCTGACAAACTCCTGCGCCTCACCGTCGATATCGGACTCGAAGTCCGCCAGATCGTCGCCGGAATCGCCAAGGCCTACGACCCCGCCACCCTCGTAGGACGCAAGGTCGTCATCGTCGCCAACCTTGCTCCCCGCAAACTGCGCGGCATTGAGAGCCAGGGCATGATCGTAGCCGCCTCCCTCGGAGACCACGGCACCCCCGCCCTCGCCGCCTTCCTGGAGTCAGTCCCTAACGGCGCCCGCTTAAAGTAGCCTCGCGCCATCCGCAATCATCAGGGTGCAAGCAACAAACCTCAGGGTGCCCCATCCTAGCCCGTAGTTGGCTAGGGTGGGGTTTTTGACGTTGACGTTGCCGTTGCCCTTGCCCTTGTCTTTGCCCTTGTCTTTGTCTTTGTCCTTGTCCTTGCCTTTGCCTTTGCCCTTGCCCTTGCCCTTGCCCTTGCCCTTGCCCTTGCCCTTCCGCTTGCCTCTGGCTTCGCGCCCTCTCCTCTATAGTGTGTCATTCCGAACGCAGTGAGGAACCCCAGCTCCGCTCAAATATGCTGCGCCGCCCCAGAGGCACTTCAACCCATGAACGATTCTCAACACGTCCCCACATATGCAGGAACCGTTGCCCCTGAAACCTTATAATCTCCCCATGTACCTCGACTCCCACGCCCACCTCGACGGTTCCCAGTTCTCCTCCGACCGCGAAGCCACCATCCAGCGAGCTTACGACGCGGGCATCCGCGCCCTCCTCGCCATCGGCAACGGAGACGGCCCCGACGACATCGCATGCGCCATCCCCTTCGCCGAGCGCTATCCCTGGATCTACGCCTCCATCGGAGTCCACCCCCACGAAGCGCGCCTCCTCACTCCCGCCCATCTCGATACCATGCGCCAGCTCGCCGCCCACCCCAAGGTCATCGCCATCGGCGAGATCGGCCTCGACTACTGGTACGATCACTCTCCCCGAGACATCCAGCAACAAGCCTTCCGCCAGCAGCTCTCCGTCGCCGCCGATGCCCGCCTGCCCATCCTCATCCATTGCCGCCCGAGCCTCGACAGTGACAATGCCTGGGACGACCTCCTCGCCATCCTCCGCGACGAGTGGGCCTCCACCGGCCTCGGCGGCGTCATGCATTGCTTCACCGGAAACCTCTCGCAGGCCCAGGCCTCGCTCGATCTCGGCTTCATCCTCTCCTTCGCTGGAAACATCAGCTACCCCAAAGCCCAGAACATCCGCGCCGCCGCCGCCATGGTCCCCCTCGACCGCTTCTTCCTTGAAACCGATTGCCCCTACCTCGCCCCCATTCCCTATCGCGGCAAACGCAACGAACCCGCCTACGTCGTCGAAACCGCCCGCCACTTCGCCACTCTCCGCAGCCTCACCCCCGAAGCCGCCGGATCTCTCGCCCTCGACAACTTCCACCGCTTCTTCCGCCTCCCCCCTCAATAGCAATCGTCCATTAATTTTGCGGTTGCCCTTGAACTTGCAGTTGCCCTTGAACTTGCAGTTGCTCTTGAACTTGCAGTTGCCCTTGAACTTGCAGTTGCCCTTGAACTTGCGGTTGCCCTTGAACTTGCAGTTGCTCTTGAACTTGCGGTTGCGGTTGAATTTTAAGGGTGTCATTCCGAACGCAGTGAGGAACCCCAGCGCCGCTCAAATATGCGGTGCAGTCCCAGAGGCACTTCCACCAACCATCGATTCCACCTTTCCCCTTGCCTCTGACTCGACGTCTATGCTCTGATTTCCTCCATGAACTCGCGCTTCTGGGTTTACATCATGTCCAGCAGGAGCGGCACACTCTACACCGGCATGACCAACAGCCTCGACCGCCGTGTCTTTGAGCACAAGCAACACCTCATCCCCGGATTCACAGCCAAGTACGATTGCACCCGCCTCGTCTGGTTCGTGGAACACTCCGACGTACGCAACGCCATCGCCCATGAAACGCAAATCAAAGCATGGACAAGGGCAAAGCGCATCGCCCTCATCGAAGCGCTGAATCCCCACTGGATTGACCTTGCCGAACACTGGGGCTCGCAACTATGCCTCAAGGTGGACATCACTCCCAAAACTCCCCCCTTGAAGTAAGCGCCGTCAGCTCGCCTTTGCCCTTGTTCTTGCCTTTGCCGCTGCCCTTGCCTTTGCCCTTGCCCTTCAGCTTGCCTCTGGCTTCGCGCCCTCTCTTCTATAGGGTGTCATTCCGAACGCAGTGAGGAACCCCAGCACCGCTCAAATATGCTGTGCCGCCCCAGAGGCACTTCCACCAGCCATCGATTTTCCCGCTGTAGGTGCCACAAACTACCTGCCGCCGGCAAATGTGGTGAGGTTGTCCTTGCCCCTGCTCCTAACCTCGAAACTTCCCTACGCAAAACCTGCATTTCCACGGATGCGATATTCCCCGCTTTGTCATACACTAGAAACCAATGGCCGCTGAAAACTCATTTGACATCGTCAGCAACGTGGACCTGCCGGAAGTCACCAACGCCATCCAGCAGGCTCTCAAGGAAATCCATCAGCGTTACGACCTGAAGGGTTCGCACTCAGACATCCAGTTTGATGGCAAGGACGAGCTTGTCCTCACCTCTGCCGACGAATACAAGCTCAAGGCCGTCATTGATGTTCTGCAGTCCAAGCTCGTCAAGCGCAACGTCTCGCTCAAGTCCCTGACCTACGGCAAAATCGAGGCCGCCGCCAGCTCCACCGTCCGCCAGAAGGTGAAGCTTCAGATGGGCATCGCCATCGAGAAAGCCCGCGAGATCGTCAAGACCATCAAAGATTCCAAGAAGAAGGTGCAGGCCTCCATCAATGGCGACATCGTCCGCGTCACCGGCAAAGACCGCGACAGCCTTCAGGACATCATTGCCCTGCTCCGCAACACCGACTTTGGAATCGACATGCAGTTTACGAACTATCGCAACAACTAATTGATCGGCGCTCAAATCCGGCACTATCAGCCGGCCACCGGTCGGAAGCCGCAGGCTTCTCTCCGGAATCCAATGGAACTGTGTTAGGGTTCAATCTTGAATACCTCGGCAACTGCGAACGGAAAAGAGATCTTCGACCTTCTTCGGGAAGACCTGGCCGCCATCGAGCGTGAGTTCGGCGGCTACAGCGTGTCGAACGTGCAGGCCATCACCGAGATCGGCGAATACCTGCGCCAGGGCGGTGGCAAACGCCTCCGGCCCGCGCTCCTCCTGCTCGCCGCCAAGCTCCTCGACTACAAGGGAGCCGGTGCCGTCCGCCTCGGAGCCGTCGTCGAGATCATCCACACCGCCACCCTCGTCCATGACGACATCATCGACGAAGCCGAAATCCGCCGTGGCCGCCCCTCGCCCAACACCATCTGGGGAAACCCCAAGTGCGTCCTCGCCGGTGACTGGCTTTACATGCAGGCATTTCAGATTTCACTGGAAGAGCGCAACCTCCATGTTCTCGATCTGCTCACCGACCTCACCAAGCAGATGGTCGAGGGCGAGCTTCTCCAGATCGAAAAACTCGGCTCGCTCATCACCCGTGACAGCCACCTCGATCTCATCTATCGCAAGACCGCCTGCCTCTTCGCCGTCTGCATGCAGCTCGGCGGTGTCCTCGCCGGAGCCGACAAGGAAAAGCAGCTTCTCCTGCGCGAGTACGGACGCGCCATCGGAATGGCATTCCAGATCACCGATGACGTTCTCGACCTCACCGCCTCCGAGGTCGTCCTTGGCAAGCCCGTCGCCAGCGACCTGCGCGAAGGCAAAGCCACCCTCGCCGTCATCCACGCCCTTGAGCGCTGCACCGCCGCGGAACGCGCACAGATTCAGACCGTCCTCGAACAGCGCGCCTTCAACGGCGTCACCCACGAAGACATCCTCGCCATCCTCGCGCGCTATGATTCCATCAACGCCGCTAACCAGGAAGCTGCCCGCTTTGCCAGGCTTGCCGTCGAGCAGTTGCAGGATTTCCCGGACAACGATTTCAGGCGCGCCCTCCTCTGGCTTCCGCAGTTCGTTGTCGCTCGGGAAAAATAGCCCACAACCATTGTCTGATCCGTTACCCCAGCTCCTTGCTTTTGTTTACTGTTCCTTCAATCCTTCAGCACCTCCCTCAACCATTGCCGGGTTAGTACACCCTTGCCTCCCAACGATTATCCATCTCGCCAATCGTTGATCCCTGCCGCCTCAGCCCCCGGAAAACGGAAATTACCTCCCATCCGCCTGAACCGCCGCGCCTCCATGCGCGTTTGAGCCAATAAAAAAGGGCCTCTCGGCCCCATTTTGATTTCGTTCGGGTCTTCCTTCTACTCGCCTGTCCCCGAAAATACCACCGCAACGGTCTTCAGCAGGATTTTGATATCCAGCCACAAACTCCAATGCTCAACATAGTAAATATCCAGCTTGAAATACGCATCTGCTGAAGGGTCTCTACGCGCCTCCACCTGCCACAGGCCAGTGATGCCTGGCACGGCTTCCACGCGCCTGCGCTGCTCTTTTGTGTAGCGCGCATATTCGCTGGTCAGGCACGGACGCGGCCCCACCACGCTCATGTGCCCTGTCAGAACGCTGAAGAACTGCGGCAGTTCATCAAGGCTGTAGCGCCTCAGGAGCCTTCCCAGCCGCGTCACCCGCGGATCGTTCGACATCTTGAAAAGATTGCCCCGCCGCTCATTCAAGTGCAGCAGCGCGCCGCGCAACGAGTCTGCCTCCTGCACCATGGTTCGGAATTTCAGGAAGCGGAATCGCTTTCCATTTCTGCCGATCCGCTCGGAGACATACAGTACAGGTCCCTCGGAATCCATCTTCACAAGGATGGTGATCATCAGCAGTACGGGAAGAATAAAGACCAGCGCCAGCAGCGAAAACACAATATCAAAGCCACGTTTTGCATGGTGTTCCAGCCGAAGAGTCCAGCGTGCTTCACTGCGTAGCGACTCGCTGTTCCGGACTTCCCGCGATGATGCAAAACTTCCCACTTATAGCTCCAGCCTCCGGAATTTCATCTCCGGACATCCCAGCCTCCAGCAATTCAAATCACTGGACCGCAGGAGGAAATGAGTGCGCCATCGGAACACTCAATCAAATCGCAACCAACGTACGAGAAAAGCCAACCACTTAAGTTCAACACAGGAACGCAGAACATCCGGATCAAGCGCCCCACTCTGGCAAGTTCATGAAATCCGCATAAAAAAACAACAGCGATCCCATCCCGGCAGTATTAAGAATGAGATTGCGTCCATCGCTCCTCGGTTGCCAAAAGACAAAGCCAAGAAATATCTCTCATTTCATTCCTTGCAAAACACAGAAACCCCTGCCTGCATCGATTCGGATTTCAAGAAGATGTTTGTGGCATCAGGGTAGCATAATTGCTCATCGTCAAACCAGAATCGAATGTGTAGAGAGTTCTTATAAACTTTATCATTTAATCTACGTTCCTTCGGCCAGCACGCCTCATCTACTTGACTACTAACTGACATTCGGGTGTGTTCCTATGCAGAGTCCAAGAGCGGTTCCTCAAGTCGTCATCATCGGTGCAGGTTTCGCGGGACTGTATGCCTCGCTTTCTCTAGCAAAGGCAAACGTCCGCATCACACTTGTGGATCGCCGCAATCACCACACGTTTCAACCGCTTCTGTATCAGGTGGCTACCGCTGCTCTTTCTCCGGGTGAAATTGCGTATCCTATCCGGCACATTTTCAGGGACAACGAAAATGTCTCCGTGTTGCTGGCGCGGGCAACCGGCTTCGACCTCGATCACCGGAAAATTCTGCTCGAAAACGACGAGCTTTCCTACAACTACCTGATCGTCGCCGCCGGTGCGACTCATGCCTACTTTGGACATCCAGAGTGGGCTACTTATGCGCCAGGGCTTAAGACCGTTGAGGACGCCACGGAAATCCGGCGCCGAATGTTGCTGGCATTTGAAATCGCCGAGCGCCGTGCCCGCTTGAACCATGAACCCGAGCCTATCAATTTTGTTGTCATAGGGGGAGGACCAACAGGAGTTGAACTAGCGGGCGCACTGGCCGAGATCGCCCAGCACGTTCTGGCATCGGACTTTCGTTCCATCGATCCCCGCAGCACTCGCGTGTTTCTTGTCGAAGCTGGCCCCCGCATTCTTCCCGCCTTTGACGAAAGTCTCTCCGCCTCTGCCGTCAAGCAACTGCAAAAACTCGGTGTCGAGGTCATGACCGGGACCGCCGTGACAGGCATCGATGAATCGCATGTCTATTTCTTAGATAAGTCGCTTCCCGCTTCAGTTGTCCTTTGGGGTGCGGGAGTTTCTGCCTCACCGCTTGGTAAACTCCTGGGACAGCCAACCGACCGCGCTGGCCGGGTTGAGGTGCAACCCGATCTGACCTTGCCTGAACACCCTGAGGTTTTCGTCTTAGGAGACTTGGCAGCGGTTCGCCAATCAAATGGAAAGCCGGTGCCGGGAGTCGCTCCTGCCGCAATCCAGATGGGGCAGTTCGCCGCCGCCAGTATTCTGGGCGATCTCCGCGGTGAGACTCGGAAGACTTTCCGTTACCGCGACAAGGGCAGCCTTGCAACGATCGGGCGCTCGTCGGCCATTGCGGATGTGAATGGCTTCAAGATGTCAGGCCTTGTTGCATGGCTCACCTGGCTCTTTGTCCATGTACTTTTTCTCATCGGCTTCCGCAGTCGCGTCCAGGTTCTCTGGGAGTGGTTCTGGGCCTACGTCACCTTTTCGCGCGGCGCGCGACTCATCACCGGACAGAGCCAGTCCATCGTCCCTCCCGGTCCTGGCGTCATCAACGACCGAAGCGCTGTCGAAACAAAAACTCAAGGCCGCAAAGCCGGTTGATGCAGAAAACAAAACGCGCCTCTATGAGAGACGCGTTTTAGCTTCAGGTTTGAGACCTGGTTACAGCTTTTCGTAAAACTCGCAGGCTGAGCAGGAGATGAACACTCCGCCCGGAACATTGCGCTCACGGTCCTTCACGCGCTTCACGATCCGGGTGGCCTTGCCACACTTCGGACAGTTGGTGCTCTTGGACGTGTCCATTACCTTCTTGCGATCACCTGTTTTTGCGATCTTTGCCATTCTGTAAACTCCTCTTCGGGCCGGCGCGAAGCTCGGCGGAATTGCTCTGGCAGGACATGGGACACCGCACAGAAAAGCTGCGCGGGCTTCTGCCCGGAAACCACCCAGGAAGCTTTCGCTTGCACCGGAACCCACGGCGGCGGCATATGCGGAAGATTCTGCAACATCGCACAAAAAAATCTAGCGCCACCGGGTAGCCATTTGATTGTATATCAGTAAGCTGTATCCTGCGGTAGCGGTGAGCGGAGGAGCAACATGGAAGACATACGTTATCCCATCGGAAAGTTTGATCGCAGCCAGGGACCACACACCCCTGAAGAGCGCAAGAAACTGATCGACAGCATTGCCGACGTACCGGAACATCTGAAGCAGGCCGTCACGGGGCTCAATGGAAAGCAGTTGGACACTCCCTATCGCGAGGGCGGATGGACGGTGAGGCAGGTGACCCACCATCTTGCCGACAGCCACATGAACGCCTACATCCGATACAAACTGGCGCTGACCGAGGACAATCCGACCATCAAGCCTTACAAAGAAGCAGCATGGGCCGATCTGGCCGACAGCCGCGTCACACCAATTGACGTGAGCCTGGCGCTTGTGGACAATCTGCACGCCCGCTGGGTCGTGCTGCTCCGAACCCTGAAAGCCGAGGACTGGGAGCGTAAGCTGACCCATCCCGAGGCCGGCGAAATGTCTCTCGATCTGATGCTTGGGATGTATGCCTGGCACGGCGCACACCATCTGGCTCACATCACAGAATTGCGCAAACGCAATCAGTGGTAGTGCGGGCAAGCGGACGTAGAATTCTTTGTGATTCGTTGAATTCCGGCCACAAATGGTAAAGAATCATTGACCTACGGATTCCTGCTTTGATACTGTCAAGCGTTCGCTTGGGCCCGGCGACGGGCCCATCCGTGTCATTGGCTATCTTATGGCTCTCAAGTTCCGCGGTGTGGACTTCCTTGAATTCGACTCCCTCCTGACCGAAGACGAGCGCATGGTGCGCGGCACCGCACGCCAGTTTGTGGAAGACAATCTCATCCCGATCATTGAAGACTGCAACCGCCAGAGCCGCTTTCCCAGGGAACTGGTAGCGACGATGGGTGAGCTCGGCTTCTTTGGTCCCACCATCCAGGGTTACGGCTGCGCCGGAATGAATAACGTGGAGTACGGCCTCATCATGCAGGAGATGGAACGGGGCGACAGCGGTCTGCGCTCGTTTGCCAGCGTGCAGAGCAGCCTGGTGATGTATCCGATTTACACCTTTGGCAGCGAGGAGCAGAAGCAGCGCTGGCTCCCGGCGATGGCCAAGGGGGAAAAACTCGGCTGCTTCGGGCTGACCGAGCCGGATGCGGGTTCAAACCCAAATGCCATGCGCACCCGCGCCGTTCCCAGTGGTGATGGCTATGTGCTCAACGGCGAAAAGATGTGGATCACCTCCGGCTCAATTGCCGATGTGGCCGTGGTCTGGGCAAAAAGCGAGGAGCATGGCGGCAAGGTTCGCGGATTCCTTGTGGAAACCGACCGCCCCGGCTTCTCCGCCAGTGACGTACACGGAAAGTGGTCACTGCGCGCCTCCGTGACTTCGTCGCTCTCGCTGCAGGATGTTCGGATTCCGAAGGAAAATCTGCTGCCCAAGAGTTCCGGCCTGAAATCAGCGCTGATGTGCTTGAACCAGGCGCGCTACGGCATCGCGTGGGGTGTAATTGGCGCGGCGATGGCCTGCTATGACTGTGCTCTGCAATACGCGCAGTTCCGCAAACAGTTCCGCGACCAGCCCATCGCATCCCATCAACTCGTGCAGGAAAAGCTGGTGTGGATGATTACGGAAATCAGCAAGGCTCAACTGTTGGCACTCCAGGTGGGCCGCTTAAAAGATCAGGATAAGGTCCAGCACTTCCACATATCGATGGCAAAGCGGAACAACGTGTGGATGGCCCTGGAGTGCGCCCGCATGGCGCGCGACATTCTTGGTGCAAACGGAATCGCCGATGAGTACCCGGTGTTCCGTCACATGGCAAACCTGGAGTCGGTGAAAACCTACGAGGGAACCCATGACGTTCACACGTTAATCCTGGGAGCGGCAATAACAGGCATTGACGCATTTTGAATTCAGTAGCAAAATTGGCCCCGCCGAACCAGAAACGGGGCTGATATTTTTCCGGGGGCACGAGTAGTGAAAAACGGCACAAAGCCAAACGCAAGTAAGAAACAGAAGCCGCGGCCGGTGGAATCAGGAGCAATCATGGCGACACAGATTCAAAACAAGGCAGTTCATCTGGAAGACAACATTCTGACGAACCTGGAATCGGACCTCGCGCTGGAGTTGTTGCGAGTGGTTGAAGCGGCTGCCATCGCTTCGGCGAGAGAAATGGGAACGGGTGACCGCAAGAAGGCCGATCAGGTCGCGACGGAGACCATGCGCCGCGTAATGGATACGGTCCCCATGCGCGGCACCATCGTGATTGGCGAAGGCGAACGCGACGAAGCTCCCATGCTCTACATCGGAGAGAAGGTCGGGCGTCCTCCGAAGGATGGCGTGATCTATCCCGAGGTGGACATCGCGGTCGATCCTCTGGAAGGCACCAACCTGACCGCCACCGGCGCACCAGGCTCCATCTGCGTGCTAGCTGCCAGCGAGCGCGGCGGTTTGCTGCACGCTCCGGATTGCTACATGGAAAAGATTGTCGTCGGTCCGGCCTGCAAAGGCTCGGTGGATCTGGACGCTCCCACAGCCGTGAATCTGAAGATGATCGCCAAGGCTCTGCGGCGCGACGTCGAGGATCTGGTAATCATCGTGCTGGATCGCCCGCGCCATGAGACCTTGATCAACGAAATTCGCCGCGCTGGTGCGCGCATTAAACTAATTGGCGATGGCGACCTGGCTCCTGGAATTGCCGCCGCCGTTCGCGGCACCGGCGTTCACGCCGTCATGGGTACGGGCGGAGCGCCGGAAGGCGTGATTACCGCAGCCGCCATGCGCTGCCTGAACGGCTACATGGTGGGCAGGCTGACAGGCTATACCGAAGAGCAGCGCGAACGCATGGGCCAATACGGAATCAGCGACGTACACAAGACTTACACGGCAGAAGAGTTGGCTCCGGGCGAGAACATCATTTTCGCTGCGACCGGCGTGACCGATGGCCCGCTGATGCAGGGAGTGCGCTTCTTTGGTGAAGGCGTTCGCACATCCTCGATGATCATGAAGATGGCTTCACGCAAAGTCCGCTTTGTGGAAGGTATCCACATCGAACAGAACAAGGAGTTCGCTGTTCGCTTCTAGTTTGCAGCATAACCATAAAAAGGGGCACGGCTCAGGCTGTGCCCTTTTTCAATGGCCTCGCACGGAAGCACGATTACTGCGGCGAGAGATTGATGAGATTAATTCGCGCCAGTCCGTTGATTACGAACTGCACCGCAATCGCCGTCAGCATCAGGCCCATGATCCGCATCATGATGCGGATTCCGGTATCTCCCATGCGCTTGCGCACGCGGTCCGCCGAGGCAAGGATGAGGTAGCTGGCAAGGGACGTCACTGCGATGGCAACGAAGATCGGTATTGCGTGCTGCCATGTGGGCGACGCACCCATCAGCACCATGACCGTCGAGATGGCGCCCGGCCCGGCGAGCAGTGGAATGCCCAGGGGCGTGATGCCGATGTCCTCTTTTTGCGCTCCCTCTTCGGTTTCGCTTACGCCTTCCTGGGTGGAGCGGCGCGCCTGCAACATCTCGAGGCCGATCAGAAGCAGGATCAGCCCTCCAGCAATCTCAAACGCCGCCAGCGTGATCCCGAACAGCTTGAAGATGAACGATCCTGAGATCGCGAAAAGACTGAGAACGATAAAGCACGTCCATGCAGCGCGGCCAGCCATGCGGCGGCGCGCGACGGAGTCCGCATGATTCGTCATCGCAAGAAACGGCGGAACCGCGGCAAACGGATCGACCAGAAAGAAGATCGAACTGAATGCGACGAACGAAAATTCGGTCATCGAAGTAAAGAATGAGTGAATGCGAGCGGCTTCCGCTGGAAGGTACATACGGTCTTACACAATCTCCACCTACTAGCCTACACGGGATGCCGATAGATTCCAAAGCATCGCCCAGACCGGAAGCATGGCCCATTGGTAGATGCCAGAACTGGTGCGCTATTCGCTGAAGTGATATGGATGGCGCAGATGTTTGCGCGCCGCTGAAGCAGCGTCGCCGTCGTGCCCCGCGGCAATTGCTTTCTGATAACGCGCTACCGCCTGCTCGCGCCGTCCCATGGTGTCGTACATCTCTCCTGCGGCAACGGCGGCACGGTCGATCAACGAAGGCTCCACGTCACTGCATGTGGTGACCAGGTCGAAGGCCTCGGCCGCCTGCTCGTACTCGCGCTGGCCGCGCAGCGAGACACCCAGTCCCCACGCCGCAGTTTCGGGCTGAAAGGTCGAGTACTTCCCTTCCCGTCCTTTTTGCAGCACGACGCGGTACTGCGCAATGGCCTCGCGTCCGTGTCCCGCGGCGTTGAGCAAGTGAGCGTACTCCGCAGCAAGTACATAATTTCTGGGATACTCACGCGATACCCGGCCCACCAGTTCCAGCGCCTCCGGATAAAGCTGCTCGCGCCGCAGAAAAAGACTCAGCGCCAAGGTCGCGTCGTTGCTCGACGTGCCATGCGAACGGCTCACCTCGCGCAAGTAGTCCAAGCCTTTCTTTCGATTGCCGGTGACTCCCACCAGCGCCACCGCCGCGCGCCCCGCCCAGTTCAGCGATCCAATAATGTAGTTGTGGATTCCGACCGTCATCTTTGCATCGACATAACTGGGATCAAGTTCGAGCACTCGCTCGTGGTCGCGCCGGGAGGCCAAGGCCGCCCGGATTCCGGAGAGCCACGACTTCTCGGCCATTCCCATGTAGGTCGCCCGGAAACCACTCGCCACGCCGCGCGCATAGAGTGCATCCGTGTCATTGGGATTCTTCTGGAGTCGCGCATTGCACTGCGCCTCAACCAGCGCAATTAAATCGAAGATTCTCTTTTGCGCCGCCATATCCAGGGGACGCCGCGCCTTACTGGTGAGGAAGCTCTCGCTCGAATAGGTTTCCGTGTCAAGCGCGCCGATGCGGTTCAGTTCCTTGAATATCTCGGCAGCCAGCAGGTAGTTTGCGGGAAAGGGATCATCAGGAAATTCGTTCCGGAGCTTGGAGAAATCGCGAATCGCCGGATCGTAGTCCATGTTGTAAAGCTCGTTGAAACCACGCGCTGCCAGTTCATTGTTGGCGGGACGAACAACCGGCGGAACATTTTGCGCGGCAAAAGCGGGCACACAACTGCACACGAATAAACTGGAAATAAGAACGAGAATGGCGATTCGATTCAGACTCATGCTGCTAAGAAGAGTCTACCCCGTCCCGCAATACTTTTGATGTTTGCGCTCACGATTGCGAAGCCGTGCTATGCGGGTTCCACATCGACCGGACAGAATGCGCCAAGCAGTGGAAGATACAGCGCACAGCGCACGGGACGCGGATCGAACGCGCGCAGAACTCGCACATAGCGCTCCATATCCGGTCGATATTTTTCTACCTGCATTTTCTCGAAGCGGCTCTGATCGCCGCCGAGTTGCTCGGTGACTTTGTAGTCGATCAGCCAGCGCGTGCCATCTTCGATGAATGTACGGTCCACGCGTACGTGCTCCAGCCGTCCGTCCATCACCGCCGATACCGCGAACTCGCAGCGATGCGCCTCATGCGGTGAGAGCAACCACCGGCCCCGCTCGTCGCTCATCGTTTTACTCAGCGCCTCCGTCACGCGGTTAATTCCCTGCTCCAGTTCACCGCGCAACACGCCGCTGCTCAACAGTGCCGCCGCAATCGCCGGTCTCGCTGCAGCCACGCGCTCCGCGCTCCACTCCGACGGCCCTTCCTGGGCAATGCGTTGCAGAAAACTGTGCGCCACCACCCCAACACGCGGCAGCAGATCGCCAACCCACTCAAAGCGATGTACCTCTTCTGTAACTTCACTACGCGGAGAACTCCACCGCAATGGTTCAGGCAGCGCGGGCGCGATGTACGTCGAGGGCAGCCGACGAAGCAACAACGCACGCGTTGCTTTCTCGTTGACTTCAAGGTTCTCCTGCATCTCCGGCGGCGCGAATTCCTCCTGCATCCCCGGAACATCCCAGAGGAGGCGCAAGAAAGAATCCGAAGCAGGCTGGCGTTCCGGCACGGCGGCTGAAAGATAGAGCCGCTTACGCGCGCGTGTTGCAGCCACGTAGAACAAGCGCTTCAACTCCTCGTGCGAACAATCGCTTGCAAGGTCGCGCAGGTATCCTTCGATGGTGGCAGTCTTGCGAACCTTTTTGCCAGGAGCCTCCATCGGCCCAAGCAGAAGAAACTCCTCCTCACCGCGACGCCGCAAGCGCCAATAGAGCAGACTCTTATCGTCCTGCCGCGAGCGGCGCTCCAACGCGGGCAAGAAAACAACGTCCCACTCCAGACCCTTCGCCTGGTGAATCGGCATAATCTCCACCCGAATCCCGCTGCGGGTATCGGCGGGTGCGAAGAGGTCGTGCAATTTTTTCGCAAAGTTCTCTGGATCGCGTAGCGTACCCGCCGAAGACTGTGCATCCAGCAGAGAGAAATATGCTTCGGCGTCACGGACTCCCTGCTCCTGATCCGCCAGGCACGCTGGGCCTCTCAGCCGCAGCCAGGTGGACTCAACCATGGCTCTAGGCGAAGTGCGCCCTTGTTGCGCCAGTGCGTCCTCCAGTGCAGGGAGCACGCGCCCCAGCGCGTCACGCGCCTCTTCGGAAAGCTGCGTTCCACGTTCACGCAAAAGTTCCCGAACGGTGGAGTGCTCGTCTCCCCGGCAAAGCTCTAGCAGATCAGCCAGCGCAAGTCCGCACCATGGAGCACGCAGAACAGATAGCCACGCGGTTCGGTCTGCAAGATCCGTCAATGCAGTGCGCAGCGCCTCAAGATCGCGCACCAGCGGACGATCTGCAAGCCGGTCCGTTTTTACTGCGCGGTATTCCACTCCCGCCGCGCGCAGGGCTTCCACCAGTTCCGGGAGATGAGTTCGCGAGCGCACCAGCACTGCGATTTCAGAGGGCTTCTCACCCTGCGGCACCGGCAGATCAAGCTCGCGCCGTACGCATTCCGCCAGGTGCTTCGCTTCTCCCGTTCGATCTCCCTGCGCAAAGCCCTTGATCAGAATCGGTGGACCGTCAATGCCTGGTCGCGATGCTTCTGCTGACGCGTATCGGACGGCGTTAGTCAGGTCACTCTCTTCATTCAGGATGAACGGAAAGACGCGATTGAACCACTCGACCAGATGGAGTTGCGAACGAAAGTTCCGGCTGAGCTGGTCGAACGTGTGCGAGTGCCCGCCAACTCCCGCTTGCCTTGCCTGCTGGTAAATAGCCACGTCAGCCTGCCGGAAGGCGTAGATCGACTGCATCGGATCGCCGACGTAGAACGTGGAGCACGGCTCGTCCGCCTCCCATGTGTGCAACAGCCTGGACAACAGTTCGACCTGCACGCCATTGGTGTCCTGGAATTCATCGACGAGGATGTGCCGTATGCGATAGCCCAGTTGCAGACCCAACTCGGTCGGATCACCCTCCTGCCCAATCGCATCGAGCGCTCGCTGCGCATACTCGGCAAAGTCAACGGTACCCTGCTCCGCGAAGACGACCTTCAGATTGGCCGCCGCCAACGGTAGTAGCTCCAGAACCGCGCGCATGAACTCCCACTGCGACTCCGTGTAGCGTGGATCGGGCAGACGCCGCACCCGGTTCAGCGATTCGCAGAGCTGTTGTGCCGTCGGCAGCTTCGCGAGTTCCTTCAAGAATTCAATGCAGCGGTTGCGGCGTGTTTTCTCTTGTGGAGTGCCTGATGGAAAACCGTTATTCACATTGACCGTCTTGCGAAAGGCCGGCTTGCTCTGGTCACCAGTCAACAGAAACTCGCAGATGGCGCGCCACGTCTCCAGTTGCCCGGCTGTTGCGGCAGGCCACGCGCCTTCATCTCGCGGCCGCCTCGGCATTGACGACGAAATTGAAACCACCTCCGCGCTGGCCGCAATCGAATCGATCACCGGAGCCGACACGCCGCTGCGCTGAGCCGCTGCGTATCGCATCAGCCCGAACAACTCCGCCGCTTCCGCAACACTCAGCGCCTCGCCAACACTGGCCCGGATCAAGGCAAGACCCTCCTCCGCCGACAGCGTCAGTGCCGCTTCGAGTTTGGTTCTCAGCGTCTGTTGCTGCGATGCGTCGAACGCATCCGAACGCCCGAGGAAGTGCAGCCACTGGTCTCGCCGCGCCAGCATGGCGGCCAGAAGATCTCGTGCGTCACGCACATTATTGTCGAGGTACTCCAACAGCTTCGCTACGGCCTCTCCGCGCGTTCCAGACTCCGCCAACAGATCAATCACGCGCTGCGCCGCCACTTCGTAGAGAGGCTGTGAATCTTCGGTGACCTCGGCCGCACCACCCAGCAATCCCTTGAACGGCGCGCGCTGCGCAACTGCCTCGCAAAACGAATCGAGCGTGCGAATCTGCAACCGCGACGGATTCTCCAACACGTTCCAGCCCAGCGCCGCCGAAGTTGCCAGCACCGCTCTAGCCAGCCCCAGCGATTGTCGCTCATGCTCCTTGCGCCGCGAGACCTCTTCGTCGCTCAGCTTCGCTGCGTCTTGCAGCGAGCAAAGAATACGGTTCCGCATCTCCGCGGCCGCCTTGCGCGTAAAGGTAATCGCCAGCACGGACTCCGGCTGCTCAACCCGCGCGAGGCACGCCAGATATCGCTGCATCAGCAACTCGGTCTTTCCCGAACCGGCGGGAGCCTGTAGCATCCACGACTGCGTGATATCGAGAACATCGCGGCGAACATCCGGGTCGGGGCGCACAGCGTGCGGGCTGGTGCTACTCATTACTGTCTCCCTCCGTCTCGATGTCCGAGTCATCCTCTCCAGCTTCACCAATACGGCACAGCGACGCTAGATGGCAATGCTCACAGGTAGAGTTGCTCTTCCCCGGGGGAGTCTTCGGATCGACCGCAGCCTCGCCATTTACAAATGCTCTGGCGATGAGCTCCAACTCCTCAGCCCAACGCTGGGTGTACTCCTCAAACCCAAGTCCTTCGAAGGCGTTCTTGCGCGGCGCGGTACATGGAAGCAGATCTTTGTCACGCAGAAAACCTCTGAACGCCGCCTCGCCTTTGCGTACGTTGGCAAATGCAACGCCGCCGAGGTTGAGCTTCTGCTGCCGCATCGCCAGCGCATAGAACGGCAACTGCGGCATGCGCGGACGTGGAACCTGCCACACCGTCACACTGTTTGCTGCACCGGTCTTGTAGTCGATCACGACATGAGCATCGTCGATTTCATCGAGCCGGTCGAGACGGCCATGCAGGCTGAGTCCTCCCAGCGTGATATCGACGTCAATCTGATGACCGACCACATGAAACGGTTTGCGCATCGCTTCAAACGCGAGCCACTCCGTCAGCACCGCTACAGTGCGCTGGTGCTCCAGCGTGCGGAATCGCCGGGTCCATGCGTCATTACTCGGCGGCAAACACTCTGCCATGGCATCATCCACCGCACGCTCGACGATTGCGGCGCGATCAGCGAGAAGCAAACCATCGCTGTCTTTTAACTGCTCCCATATGAGTTGCAGCGCGCGGTCCACCACCTTGCCGCGCTCCGTGGGAGCCAACGCTTCGTTCGGTCCCTCCGCTTCCCTGGCAAGAAGGCGGCGAATCGCAAAGGCCCGGAAAGGACAATTCGATTGCTCCGCCAGCAATGACGTTCCACCTCGGGCAATTTCGCCTAGGCGCAGCGCCGGAGCCGCAGCGTCGGAGACTGCTTCGAGATTTGCAGGAGCAAAGCGCAACCCAAGCAGCGCCGGTGATTCGATCCCTTCTTGCGCAATCGCAAAGGCCGCAAAGGACGGGCTCCAGCGTTGCTCGCGCTCGTCGTTCGTGCGACGAGCCATGCTGAGTAAAACCTCTGGGGCAGACTGAGCCAGCCGCGAGGTTATGCGCGAGATGCGTTCCTCCGCCTGCGGCGTTCCCACCAGCGCCACGCCTGCTTCCTTCAGCAACACAATTGGGAGCAGCGGCGATGGTTTCGGCGAGTCCGGCCAAAGATCGTCGCTGCACGAGCCGATCCACAGAGCGTCGAAGACAGACCCCTCGGACTCATTCAAGTCCATGATCTGTACCGGCGCGTTCAACGTCTCCGGCTTGAAGTTCTGCGCTGCCGCGGCGCGCACCAGCCGCGCTACAAATCCCTGAAAGTCAGTGCGCCACCCCAGTAACTCGAGGGATGAGATAGAGACCAGCAGTTCACGCCAACGGTTCGTACACTGGAATTCCTCACTGTTCAGCGCGATGCCGCCGGGCCAACCGAACGCTTCCAGTATCCGGCGCGAAATTTCCGCCCAGTACGCGGGCGCTTGCTCGGAGGAAAAGGGCGAGTGCTTTGGCAGTGAATCCACGGCAGCACGCATTCTCGGTAACTGATTCGACTCATGCAGCCATCTGGTTAGCTCCTCAAAATTCACGTCGCGGCGCGCGTGCTTCCTGACACGGGCGAGAAACTTTGCGTTGCCCTCAAGCGATTCAGCCAGGTAAGGCGACGTCAAGAGTGATTCAAAGGAGTGGAAGTCAACCGGACCGGCAAGGAGCGAAAGCAACTGAAGAGCGCTACGCACCACGGGATACTCGGAGAGCGCAAGCGGCGATGCGATTTCAAACGCAGCGGGCGTCTGATGGCTCAGCAGATGTTCGGGATGAAGCACCTCGCGAAACGTGCTCTCCACCTGCAAAAGCTTGCGATCCAGATCGAAGAAGATGACGCCGACGCGCGCGCCGGGATGTGCTTCAACCTGTTGCCGCGCCCATGCGGCCGCCGTGCGCAACTCATCCGCCACGCCATCAAACTCGTATCGCAGAGGAGCTACAGCAACTTCCTCTACTTGCGTTGGCGCCTCGCTTACCTGCACTCCCGCCGCGGCTAAAGCATCCAGAAAATTGCGCTGCGCCGGGGTGATCCCCGCGAGAAAAACAAACACCTGCTCCGGAAGCTTCAGGCTAGGGAGGCATGGAGCCAGTTCGCACGCGAGCAACGCCTGGCATGTCCAGCCGTGCGTCGCAAGCTGGCGGCGAAACTCCGCAGCCCATCCGGAGAACGCGCGCGTATCACTCGAAGCGCTCATCTGCGGAGAGTCGAGTGCAATGCCGTATTCGATCGCAGTGCGGAAGGATTCAGCCGCCAGCGCCGCGGCAGACTCCGGCAGCAACATCTCCCGGCCACTGGAAGAGCGCTCAATGATCTGCCGCCACAACAGCAGTTCCTGCTCTCTCTGAAGCGCCTGCACCTTGACCGCGCCCACAACCAGCGCGTCCGAATAAAGCCGCTCTACAAAAGCGCCATACGGAAGTCCGTCCGGCGTAAGCCACGCCGCGCTCGCGAGGCGCAGTCGATCTTCGGCGGCCTCACGCAGCGTTCGTGCGGAGCGCGTATTCGCCGTCAGCACCGTTACCCCAGCGGCCAGTGCACTCACCGCTTGCTCGAAACACTCGCGATAAGAAGTCAACTTGCCTCCGCTGCTACGCCTCCGAACCACTTCATCCGAAGCTATAGAATCGTTCTATCACGCAGGTCGCTGCTTCTCAATGAAGGAGGTGGATAGATCGCATATCTCCATAGCTTTGAGAAAAGAAGGACGGAAAGATTGTGCAACCGCCCAGTCGCGAACAAAGGGTCTGGCGGGAGCGCCCATCGCACTTTAGTACTATTGCTCCGGGTGGAGGGAGATGTACATCGTAAACGGTTGACATGGAACGCTTTTCCTTGATCGTGGTTACAGGTCACAAAGGAATGTGACTTTGATCCGTTGAAGTTGAACCGAAGAGAGCTTAGAATAAACTTGGTATTGAAAATGGTTTTCAACTTCATGAAACACCGCGCTTCCCATCCCGGAAACTCTCTTTCTGACCTCGCCGTGGGCGAGAGCGGAATCCTGGAAGATTTCGACATGCCCCAGAGCATTGCCGAACATCTTATGAATCTTGGTTTTGTACCGGGCCTGGAGGTTCTGGTGGCCCGCAGCGGCCCCGGCGGCAACCCGCGCGTTTACCGTGTGGATGGAACCGAGGTAGCGCTGCGCCGTGACCTCTCACGCTGCATCGCGGTGCGTCCCTTGAGTGGCGCCGAAGCAGAGGTGACATAAGCGGTGAGTGTTCCAGTATCGATTCTAGGGGCGGTTCCAAATTCCAAGCATGTACCGGGGACTCCGGTCTATAAGACGGTAGCGGTTGTCGGTCCACCCAACGCGGGCAAAACCACCCTCTTCAACCGCCTCACCGGATTGCGGCAAAAGGTTGGCAACTTCCCCGGCGTCACGGTTGAGCACCACACCGGAAGCTTCCGGCTTGACACTGGCGATGAAGTCTCGCTGATTGATCTTCCCGGCGTTTACAGCCTCAACCCGAAGTCGGAAGACGAAAAAGTTACCATCGACGTACTAAATGGCGTAATGCCCGGTGCCGAGCGCCCGGACGCCATCATCCTGGTGCTGGACTCCAACAACCTCAACCGCCATCTGATCTTGGCTGGGCGCGTCATCTCGCTTGGATTACCTACCCTCGTGCTGCTGAACATGGCCGACGAGTTGCACAAGCAGGGCGGGCAGGTGGATGTGCTTCCGCTGGCTCGGCAACTTGGCACTCCTGTTGCGCTGGTGAGCGCTGTTACCGGGGAAGGTCTTAGCGCGGTACCAAATTTTCTGGTTGCAACTCCGCAGGCCCCCGAGCCGTTGGAACTACCCATCTTTGGCGACCCCAGGCACTGCCGCGAGTGGGCCGTGCGAATCGGCACACGCGCTGCCTACCGACGTGGCGCGACTCCGGAGTGGACTCGCCGTCTGGATTCAATCTTCCTCCACAAACTCTGGGGCGGAGTAATTTTTGCCGTCGTCATCGTTGCTGTTTTTCAAACCATCTTCTCGCTCGGCCAGCCGGCCAGCGACCTGCTGCAAAAGTTGTTGGATAACGTAGCGATTCGTCTCGCCAACGCGCTTCCCGCGGGCCTCATCAATTCTCTTGTGGTCAATGGAATCTGGAAGGGCGCTGGATCGGTGCTGGTCTTTCTGCCCCAGATCCTGCTTCTCTTCCTCGTCATTGGCATCCTTGAAGACTCCGGCTACCTTGCTCGTGCTGCGGTGATCTCAGACAAGGTGATGGCCAAGGTCGGCCTCAACGGAAAATCGTTCATCCCTCTCCTCTCCGCTTACGGATGCGCGGTCCCGGCCATCATGGCAACCCGGACCATTGAGAACAAGCGCGACCGCATCGCCACCATTTTGATTGCTCCGTTCATGACTTGTTCGGCCCGGCTTCCCGTTTACACCATGGTGATCGCTGCATTCATACCCAACCGCCCGGTGCTCGGCCCCGTGGTGGGAACGCGCGCGGTTGCGATGTTGAGTCTGTATGTGCTCGGTTTTGCCATGGCTGTGATCACAGCCAAGGCCCTGAAGAGTTCTGTCCTTCGCAGCAAGGATGTCGCCTTCATCATGGAGTTGCCACCCTACCGCTGGCCAATGTGGAAATCGCTTGGGCTGCGCCTCATGGATCGCGCCAATGCATTCATTTTCCGCGCCGGAACGGTGATCCTGGGCGTCAGCATTCTGCTGTGGGCGCTCACCTACCTGCCCATGCACAACGGACAGCCCCCGCAGATCGCCGACAGCGCAATCTCAAAGATCGGGCACTTCATCGAGCCTGCCATCCGTCCGCTCGGCTTTAATTGGAAAATTGGAGTGGGCCTGTTGAGTTCCTTCGCCGCCCGCGAGGTCATTATCGCCACCATGGGAACGCTGCATGGAGTCGATCCTGAATCACACGCCATGGCGTTGCAGCAAGCCCTCAAGAGCGACCTCACTCCGGCGGGAGCCATTGCCCTGCTCGTCTTCTTCGCCTTCGCCATGCAGTGCATGTCCACCATGGCGGTGGTGCGGCGTGAGACAAATAGCTGGAAGTGGCCGATTCTCCAGTTTCTCTACATGACCGGCGTGGCGTACGTGGCGGCCTTCGTGGCCTACCGCATCACGCTGTTGTACTGGAATTAGCTCCGTTCCCGAATGATTGCGCGCCCGGTCCGGACTGGAGCCCTCCGATTGCACTGCTCTCCGACTCTGATGCGGCAATTAAGGCCCGGCTTATGCCGAGCCTCTTCATCTTGTACAGCAGACCGGTCCGGGTAACGCCCAACAAGGCTGCCGCTCCTTTGCGTCCCCCCACTACTCCACGCGAGCGCAGCAGCGCACTGCAGATTAGCTCCCGCTCCATCAGGTCGAGCATCGGATCCAATGCGACCGCGGCGCTGAAGAACCGGTCCGGAACTCCACTGCGCTTCTGTTGCCGGGCAGCCTCCAAGGCTTTCAGTAGCTCATCCGGCACCACGGGCTTGCTCAGATAATCGACCGCTCCCAGTTTGGTTGCGGTGATTGCTTCGGCGATGGACGGCTTTTCAGCGATATAGATCATTGGGGTGGCGATTCCCTTTTCAATCAGACGTAGATGCAGTTGCATCGCCACGGATGACTCCGCCAAAATGCACTCATATTCCCCGCACTTCCCACTTCGCAGAAACTCATCTTGAGAGGAGAACATCTCCACATCCGCTTGCTCTTGCAGCGTCATCCCCAGAAATTCCCGTGTTCCCCGGTCTTCATCCAGTATGGCGATCCTCGGCCTTGTCAAGAACCCTCCTTACGAATACCGTCTTCGATCCGCATATTACTTTGGCGTCTGAATCTGTGTTTAGAAAGATCGATACTCATTGATGTATTGGTCCATGCTTCCGTGGGGGAATTACGTACACTACCTAGTTTCCCAACCATAGCGCGAATCAGGCGGAAACTTAAATTAAGTTCCCGTCATGTTCCATCCATGAAAGATAGTTGACTGGAGTTACTCGCGCACTTCGCTATTGGGCTGCACTGCTGCGCTTGCTCAATCCATCAGCGGCGCCGGAAGCCGGTTCGCCGCGCAAAGAAGACACGGAGCCTTGCTCAAACATCGGCAGGGACGCAAACGTAGTCATGAAATGAGTGGACACCTGGAGTATCACCGTACCCGGCTCAGCGTTTGACGATATGAGCAGCAACACAAAAAGATGATTGGGGTCGGGCGACCCCATGCGAATCACGCGAATCCCTTTGTGCTTGATCTTGACGCCGACAACGCTGTCCAACTGCTGGCCAGAAAGGCGGACCATCACTTCCGCCGTGGGGCCTGCCCGCCAGCTTTGGGGTTCAACACTTTCGACTGTCATGGGAGCGGAATGAGTCTGCGCTAGAAGAGCGCCACACAGAACTGTTGTTATAGCGCCAGCTTCAAGCGCGCGGGAAAATCGGCGGCGGAAAATTGCTGGGATTCCCATTCGAAACAGTAAGCAAGAGAAGCCCACGCAGAGCCCTCGTCTCCGAGCCTTTGAATCTGGAGGCTCAAATCCAGCGGTAGAACTGATCGATGAGATGCTGCCCTATCGGCAGCAGTTTTCCCAAGCGACCGGCCCGAGCCTTCACCTCAGCGCCGATCCGGAATCGTCGATACTCCCCATTTACCTCGCTTCAGTCTTCCGTAGCGCGCAATCCAACGCGCCACTGCGAAATCGTCAAAATAGCTTACCTGCCCATAAACGTTGCCCAGAATGGATTTGACCGGAGCCTTTTCCACATCTTTCCGTTGCCTAGGTTTGACGCTGCCCCACCCGATTGTTACTATCAGATTGCGGGGTGGAGCAGCCTGGTAGCTCGTTGGGCTCATAACCCAAAGGTCGCAAGTTCAAATCTTGCCCCCGCAACCAAAAACTCCAACAAAACAAGACACTTACAGACAGGCCGCGAAAGCGG
>Ga0182030_10003073_pt1 | contig 35603 bp, 26 predicted proteins | sample 812S3MmetaG_FD_121299 | JGI IMG/M metagenome (GOLD analysis project Ga0182030, IMG submission 121299) | Permafrost microbial communities from Stordalen Mire, Sweden - 812S3M metaG (Illumina Assembly) | ecosystem: Environmental > Terrestrial > Soil > Wetlands > Permafrost | place: Sweden...
CCGCGCCGCGATTCCACAAAGCCACCCTGTTTCAGGCTGGCCAGAATCAACTCCAGGAATTTTTGCGGAATATGCTGGCGCTGCGCAATATCGGCAATCCGCACGGGTTCGCCGGGCCGCTGCGCGGCCAAATCGAAAATCGCTTGCAGCGCGTATTCAGCTTTGACGGATATATTCATGTATCCAGCAGGAGCTAATCCCCTTTGTCCCAGTAGAGATTGTAGGACGATGCGGCGGGAAGGGCAAACGCAAAGCGGGGCAGTCCCGCCCGGTGCCATCCCGCGAGTCTTGCGGGATCACACTCGGGCAGGCCTGCCCCCTATCATCCAATGCTTAGAAGCTCAACCGCAACGACATGTCGATACGGCGGTTATTGGCCGTCCCGCCACCGCCGCCGCCCGCCCCACCGAAACCGGTGTTCACGCTGGTCGCCTGGCCGAACTGGTTAGAGGTAATCACACCCTGGTACCCGCCCGGGTTATTGTGGTTCAGAGCGTTGGAGAAGTTCGCGCCCACAGTGAGCGAGAACCGTCGGTCGGATGTGGCGCCACCGCCGCCGCGTCCGCCACCACCGCCTCCGCGTCCCCCACCGCCGCCGCCCATTCGCATTCCGCCACCACCCCCGCCGGGACCGCCGCCACCGGGCCCGCGGCCACCAGCGCCACCAGGAGGAGGGCCGCCGCCGGCGTCCGGACCACCGGCATCAGCGCCTGCTACAGCGGCTTTCTTGGCGCCTAATCCGAATACACGGTAGATGCGCATATTCACGGAAATCAATCCAGCCATCGTGAGATAATTTCGCGGCACCAGGTTTGCCGGGATCGCCGCCCCATTCAATATCGATTTCCCAGTCGTAGGGTTGGTGTAGTCCGTGCTGAAGTTGCCCAACCCGGTGCAGACCACCCCGTTCACGCCGCACGTGAACCCCGCCGGCGCAAACAGCGCGCGGGCGCTGCCGTTGTCGCCATAGATATCCTGGCCCACTGATACATCGTAAGGTGCGCCGGAACGCGCCACGATGGTCGGAGCAATCACGATTTTAGCCGGCCCCTGAATCGAGCCGATCGTCGTGAAGTTCGAACGCCGGTTCAGGTTGGACGTGCCCCAATCCTGCAGGAAGTTATACGGATTGCTGGGCGTGCCGGGCAGATCGTTGGCATGCGTGTACTGATAGTTGCCTTGCAGCGAAACGCGCCGGCTGAAGCGGGTATTGAAGTTGACCATCAGGATGTTCTGCTTCAGAATGCCGCCGCCCTCGTACTCTAGAAGGTTTCCGGCACTGTAGCCGTAAGGAAACACGCCGTTGGTCGGGCCCGGAGACTGAAGGTAGTTGTAGGTTCCCGGAAATGGAGTGTTGATCGGCACGGTTTGGGCCAGGTGGTTCGCTCGATTATTTGTATAGGTCACGGCTACCGTGGTGCTGTGGGGCAACTGTCGCTCCACGCCAATCGCCGTCTGGATGCTGTAATCCGCCTGAAGCTTGGGGTCCACGTAATAAATGGCGTTCGAGCCTGGGCTCAATGTTGATGGGCTAGGAATATTCGGGTAAAACGTGGGGTTGGTGACTGTGTAATCCAATTGGGCGATGCCGTTGTTCAGCCTGGCGTTTTCGAAATCGTTCAGCCCTACCCGGTCGTAAAAAATTCCAATGCCGCCGCGGAATACCGTCTTCTGCGGACCCTTCTTCGCGGAACCAGGAGCGTACGCAAATCCGATGCGCGGCGCCACGTCCTTATGGTCGGTAATCAGAGTCTGCCATTCGTAGCGCAATCCCAGGCTCAGGGTAAAGTTCGGACGGATCTTCCAATCGTCCTGAATGAAAGGCGAGACGTCATACCGGACCGCGCTGATGGAAGCCACGCCCGCTTGCAGGTTGAATTTGCTCGGACCGCCGCCTAACGCCTGCACTTGCGTTTCGGTAAACCCGGCCTGCGTCAACTGCAGGTTGCGAATGTACTGCTGCAGCGCCGTCAGTTCCGTCAGCACCGGGTTTCCGTTGGAATCGGTCACAATCTGGTTGGACGAATTCAGCACCGGTGCGTTTCCACCGCTGAAGCTGAACGATCCATTGAACCCTTGCGGGTTGAAACTCTGATCGCTGTCGCGCCGGGCCCGCGCGCCGAAATGGAATGTGTGAGCGCCAATCGTCGTCGTGCTCGTATTCGTCGCCTCAAAATGCTTTTTCTCGTCGTGCTCCGCACCCACACCATTTCCGCCCGTTCGGAATTCATTCGAAACACTGATGGTGGGAAGCAGGTTGCCCGCCGAATTGCTATAGTTGCGAGTGAACTGGAATCGCGTCTCGTTCACCAGCCGGGGGCTCAGGATCGACGTCTCCGTAACCATCAGGTTCTGCCCATCGCTCGTGCTGTTATAACCAACTGCATTGGGGAAGCCCGCCACCGCATATCCCGGCGGAAGCACGTTGCCTCCGTACCCCTGGTTGTTGTTGGTGTTGAACCGCTCCTCAAACCGCACCGTCAACGTGTGTTTATCGGTAATCGCGTAGTCGAGGCGCGGTGTGATGGTGGTATTGGTATTCGGCGTCACCAGAGAGTTGTCCACATGCGTCACGGCGAAACTCGTGGGGTCGACGAAGAAGGCATTGCTGATCGCGTTGTTCTGAACATCGCGCCGCTGAAAATCCAGGTTGTAAGAGGTCTTGTGATTAATCGGCCCCCCCACATTGCCGCCGAAGTTGCGCGTGGAAAATGGCGGCTTATTGCTGGCGAACGGGTTGCGTGAATCGAGAGCCGCTTCCGTGTCGTTATAAAACAACGTGCCGCGCAGCTTATCCGTGCCCGGCTTGGTCAGAATTTCGATTCGGCCGAATCCCAGCCTGTCATATTCGGCGGAAAACGGATTCTGGTTGATGCGGATCTCGCGGATGGATTCCTTGGGCGGCAATTGGCCGCCGCTGAACCCATCGATATAAATCGATCCGCCGTTCGGCCCCGCGCCCGGTCCCGCCAGCGCCTGCAGTGCGTCGGCCAGGTCGTCCGGATCGTCAGGCAGCGCCATCAGGTCGTTGCCCTTGATCACCAGCGCGGTCGCGTTGTTGTCGGGCTCCACGCTGATGCTGGGCCCCGGGTCGCCCTTCACGGTGATTTCCTGCTTTTCCGTCGTCACTGAAAGCTGAATCGGCACTTGCAAGGTAGCCCCGGCATTCACCGTGATCGCCTTGGTGAACGTCGCGAAGCCCGGGTATGTCACGGTCACCGTGTAATCCCCCGGTTGCACACCGGCAAAAGAATACGTGCCGTCCGCCTGCGATTGTGCGTCGTGCTTGCCGGCGGTATTCGTCATGGAAACCACGGCGGCCGGAATCACTGCGCCCGAATCATCGCTTAGAACACCTTTCACCGTGCCGGTGGAGGTCTGGGCAACGGCAAATGAGGCTAGTGCCGCGATACCTGAAAGTACTAAAATTGACGTGCGCAAATTATTCATAACCCTTCATGTCCTGACTGAATCGAAAATTTGGGACTCTCGTGGTCCCTAACTGCTGGCCTGCGCTTCCCGCTTCCCCACAGTCCCACTGGGTTCCCATGCGAAAACGCTTGCTTAATTACCTTCTCCGCCGCCGCCATTCAGATTCCAACCGCTCATGATGTCCCGCGCGGCGTTGGGCGCGGTGAGAAGCTGTTCCACCCCGGCCAGAAGCATGATCGCCGTAACATGCGTCGGGTCGCTGCCTTCAGTAGTCGAAACCATGATTGCGTCTCCTGGCTTCAGGTCGCCAATCGGAATCGCGGGAGCCCGGTCGAGCATCTGCCCGATATCTCCTCCGCCGCCGCCACCGCTGCGTCCGCCCCGTCCCGCGCCATTCCCCGCCCCGCCCGCCGGAGGCGCAGCCGCCTGGTCCCCACGGCCCACTCCGTACCGCCGTGCCAGCATTGCTGCCATCTGCGGATCGAGTTTCTTCATCGTGGAGTCGGCATCCACTTTAATCGTCAGAGCTTTCTTTGTGGCCAGATCCTTGACTTGCATTTCGCCCGTGGCCGCGTTTACCGAAACCACAGTTGCCGCCAACTGCCGGAACGCCCCGGCGTAGATCGATTCCGCCGTGGTCGTGGTGCCGTCTTCGTTCTTGTCTCCGAGCACGTGCGCCTGATCCCCGGCTTTAACCCCCGCAAAAGTGCTGGGCTTGGCATCGGCCGGCTTGGCGGAATCCAGAGAATACCGGTGGTATTGCGTCTTATCCGAAACCGTTACCGTCACCGTCTTCGACCCCACCTTCAAAGTAATGGTCTTGGCTGCCGGGTCGGTCGCTGCCACGGTGCCCACCGTTCCCCGCTTGCGCCAGTCCGCCAGTTCGGCTTTGGCGATTTCCGCCAGATCCCCGGCAGTCCGCACCACCAGAGACGTAGCCTGAATCGACTGATCGCCAGCCCCTCCTTTGTAGTACGCCACCACTCGATCCCCTGCTGCGATTTCGCCCAAGGTCATGTGTGGCGCCTTTTGGACGTCGGTCTGCCCCGCCGCCATGTGGATGATGACGGACTTGTCGTTTGTCGCGACCGTGATGCTCTCGCCCTTATCCGTTTTCATTACAAACTGGTTGGCCGGCGCAGTCACCGCGCTCACCGTGCCTGTTACCGTTGCCCGGGGAGCCGTCGCTTGCGCTGCCTGGACCGGCAAGGCATACTCAACCCAAAGTAAAGAAAGAAGTAGAAACGTTACCTTCATCGGCTGGTCCTCTAACCTGTTGTAAGTTGCAAATTGAAGAGGCGCAGTGTGACCCGGCGTTGTTACCCGCAAGCGATCTATGCCCCAAGCGCAACTCATTGAAAACAATGATTTTATATAATAACCCATAAAGGCCACAGAAATATAGCTCTAAAGGGCTATCGAAACGGAAGAAAAAAGGAACTGCTCCATGGAAACTGCCGGGGAAAGCTCAGGGATGGGGGATGCCTAAAGGGGGAGGGACTGGTGTGCCGCGCAGGCTTCGTGGCGCTACGCGGCTTCCCAGCAAATTTGGGTCGCGGAAGCCGCGTTACTTCTTGTCGGCGTCCTTCTTCGGGGCCTTGGTGCTCTTCTTGGTGCTCTTTTTCTGGGGGGCGTTCGGGCTGGCAAACACGGTCACGGCACCGAAAGCAAGACCAAGACCAAGCATCAGCGTCATCAGTTTCTTCATTTGGCGGTTCTCCTTTGGAATGCGATCATTTAAGATCGTCTGCGCTAATCATAGCGAATGAGAGATGAAGTATCCCTTAATCTGTAATTAAAATCACTTCATCTGAGTGTCAAAATCCCGGTCACAGCAATTTCGAAGATTCTTCCCTTCGTAAAATTGTCTTTTTTTCAATTACTTATGAACACTGAAGAGACAAGGCCCGAGCAGTTCCCGCATACACGGTTGCTACATTAAAATCGGATGAAGAAGCCTGATATCGCGAAAAGGATGGCTCGCCGGGCGGGCGTCAGCCAAGCCGAGGCCGCCGACCAATTGGACCGCGTGGTGCGCCAGATCCTCTCCGACCTGCGCGACGGCAAGGACTCCGCCCTGCCCGGGCTCGGCAAGTTCACCCACCGTCCCGACGGCAGCCTGGCGTTTGACCGGGAAAAAGGCGGCCGGCGTGGCTGAGCACTCCGCACTCGAACAGCTCGCCCAACTGGTCATCCGCGCGCTGGCGGCAGGCAATCCCGTGGAAATCGACGGATTGGGTTCGTTTCTCCCTGACCCACTCAATGGCTTCCGTTTTGAACCGCGCCGGTTGCCCCAGGTCTTTGTCGCCTACGTAAAAGAGGACAGAGCACAAGCAGACCGGATCTATGGCGCCTTGGAATCAGCCGGTTTCTCCCCATGGATGGATGTCCGCAAACTGTTGCCTGGACAAAATTGGCCGCGCGCCATCGAGACCGCGATTGAGTCCTCGGATTTCTTCCTCGCCTGCTATTCCGAAAATTCCATCTGCAAGAAAGGCGGATTTCAGGCGGAAATCCGATACGCCCTCGATTGCGCCCGCCAGATTCCCCTGGATGAAATCTTCATCGTGCCCGTCCGCCTCTGCGGGTGTCCTGTGCCGCGGACCATCCAACGGGAACTCCAGTATGTCGATCTCTTCCCGGACTGGAACCGGGCCATTCGCAAGCTGGTTGCCATGATGCGCCAGGCCCTGGCCCGCCGCTCGGCCAAGCGCCTCTCCGGCAACACGGATTGAACGTGTCGCCGCTGCCTGGAACCAGACCGCTTCGCCCGAGACGCAATGCCGCCCTGCCTAGGGTCATGAAAGCGAATGCTAAAATGTGCGGCGATGGCTTCAGCGAAACGGGAATCGGCAGTGTGGGTGGTCGCGGCCAGCGCCCTGGTGGCCATTTTTCTCCTGCAGGCGGCGCTCGAAAGCAGGCAGAAAAGCGTAACGTCCGATGAGCCGCCTCACATCGCCGCGGGATTGTCCTACCTGGCCACCCGCACCTTTCGCGCCAATCCGCAGCATCCTCCGCTGCTCAAAGAACTGGCCGGCCTGTCTCTGCTGATTGCAGGAGTGCGCTGGCCCCACAACGCTGCCGCCGATCATCTCATTCACGGCCAGCTGATACCGGGAGAGCAGCCGGAGTGGGAGATCGGCAACCGGCTGATCGCCGACAACGGGGCCGACCGGGTGATGGCCTGGGCGCGCGCGCCGCTGCTCTTTGTCTCGGCCATGCTGGCCGTGGTGCTGTTTTTGTGGGGACGCCAGATCGCCGGCGGACTCGCGGCGGCCGGCACCGTCTTCTTGTACACCATGGACCCCAACATCCTGGGACATTCCTATCTGGTCACCACCGACGTGGGAATGTCCGCTTTTCTGGTTCTGTTTCTCTTTGCGCTATGGAACTACGTGCGGCAGCCGGACCGAAAGCGGCTGGCGCTCTGCGGTCTGGCCTTGGGCGCGGCACTGTGCGCGAAGTTTTCGGCGGTCTTGATCCTTCCGGTTGTTCCCATCCTGCTGGTGGCGGCCGCCATATGGCCTCCCCATCGCGCCCGCGAAATACCCGCCGCCGCACCGCGCTACCGCGCCGGCCGCAACGAACCCTGTCCGTGCGGCAGCGGCAGAAAGTTCAAGGCCTGCCACGGCGCGGCACACGCTGTCCAGCCGGCCTCGCAACTCTCGCAAAAGCTCACACCATCAAAGCTCCGCCCCGCTCTTCCGCATCTCTATGCCTTTCTGTGGATGTGCCTGATCGCTGTCGTGGTAATTCAGGCGGTCTATCTGTTCTCCTCGGATCCGTTCCTCTATATGAAGGGTCTGCTCAAAGTCAACGCCGACCACATCAAGGACTACCCCATCTACTTTGCCGGCCGCCTGCACGACCGGTTCCTCGGTTATTTCTTTTTCGCATGGCTCTTGAAGGAGCCGCTAGCCACCATCGTGCTGGCGGCCATCGGCCTGGCGGCCCTCGTTCGCACCAGGAGCATTCCCTTCATCGCCAAGCTCTTTCTTCTGCTTCCGCCTGCGGTCCTGTTCCTGGGCGCCACTTTCCTTGCCGACGAGGTAGGCGTGCGCTACATCATGCCCGCCATTCCGTTCGCGCACTTGTTGGGCGGCTACGGGCTGGCAACCCTCTTCCGAATGACGGCTGCCTGGGCGCGCGCCGCAGCCGTTTTGTTATGCGCCTGGGTGTTGCTTGCGGCACTCGGCGTGTACCCCGATCATCTGCCGTATTTCAACGAATCGGCCTGCCTCCTGAGCGACCCCGCCCAAATCGGCCTGGATGGAGGCACACGCTGCGGTCCGCTCTGGCTCGACGATAGCAATGTAGATTGGGGACAGAGCCTCAAGCAACTGAAAAACGTGCTCGACCGCACCGCCCCCGGCCGTGAGATCCTGCTCTTAAATGCCTTCGGCTTTCCGCCGGAAGTTTATGGCATCCGGAATCGCAAATTGACGCCCGGAGACCTCGCGGTACCCCCACAGCCCGGTTTATACGCCGTTACCGCGCACATGGTCGCACGCATCCCAGCTTATCCCGGCTCGAGCGACTGGCTCCGTACCACCCAGCCTCTGGCGATCGCCGGCCATTCTATCTACGTCTTCGATATCGGGCGGCCGTCCGGCTCCAGATAATGCCGCGTACCGCCCTCCGGCGGGATGTTCAAAATTGAACATACAATGTGGCGCTTGCAGCAGCAGTGTATACTGGATGCCGAACTAATAAGTCCTGCTCCATACGGTCGGGCAACTCGGCGGCCCGCGGGACTTTTGCTGTCTTGACGCCCCCAGCCTTCGGGAATCCATCAAAACTGGGTCACACGTCGCGGGAATCGCGGGATCAGTACGTCCAGGCTGGAGAGCAGACATGAAGAAACTCCGCATCGGCATCATCGATATCGTATCCAAAGGCCCCACGAAAGCTCTGTACGCGCGTGTTATGAACGCCAGCCTAGCCAGCATCATGCCCCAAGTCATTGGCGTCTGGTGCAAGGAAGAAGGGCACGAAGTCACTTTCGTCTGCTACACCGGTTTTGAAGACCTGCTGACGGAGCTGCCGGAAGATGTCGACATGGTTTTCATCGGCGCCTTCACCGAAGCCGCGCACACGGCATATGCCCTCAGTAATCTTTTCCGCGGAAGAGGCGCGGTCACGGTGATCGGCGGTCCGCATGCCCGCTGTTACCCCGAAGATTCCGCCCGCTACTTCGACTATGTAATGGGCTTCACCGATAAGGAAACACTGCGCGACGTTCTGCGGGACTGCTCCCAGCACCGGCCCATGGGCGTGCAGGTGGCGGCCGCGCAACAGCCCAGAACCCTTCCCGGCGTGCGCGAGCGCTGGCAATTTATCGGCCCCACGCTTGAAAAAGCTCCGCTCCTGAAAATGGTTCCGATGCTGGCGAGCCTGGGATGCCCGTACACTTGCAGTTTTTGTATCGATGCCACGGTGCCTTACCAACCCATGGACTTCGATGCCATCCGTGAGGACCTGCGCTTCCTGCGAACCAAATTCCGCCGCCCCCTGGTGGCGTGGCACGATCCGAATTTCGGAGTGCGCTTCGATGAAATCCTGGACATGGTCGAAGACGCCGTGCCTCCCGGCAGTATCGATTTCGCGGCTGAGAGCAGCCTTTCGCTACTCTCGGAACCCCATCTGAAGCGGCTTCGCAAGAATGGATTCAAGGCCGTCTTGCCTGGCGTGGAATCCTGGTTCGCGCTCGGCGACAAGTCGAAAACCGGGGCCCGCTTGGGAATCGAGAAAGTGAAACAGGTCTCCGAGCATGTCAATTTGATTCTGAAATACATTCCCTATATTCAGACCAACTTCGTGCTGGGCCTGGATACCGACGAAGGCCCGGAGCCGTTCGAACTCACCAAGCGCTTCCTCGACATGACGCCCGGAGCCTTTCCGGGATATTCCCTGCTCTCCGCCTTCGGCCGCGCCGCCCCGCTCAATCTGGATTATCAACGCCATGACCGCGTGCTGCCCTTCCCGTTTCACTTCCTGAACAACAACGGCGCCATGAACGTCAAACCGAAAAATTATTCATGGCAGAACTTCTACGAACGGGTCATCGATCTCACGAAGTACTCCTTCTCCGCCGGCGCCATCTTCAAGCGCTTCATGGCCACCGAGGGAGTGACCGCGCGATGGATGAACGTAGTGCGCGCGGTTTCGACGGAAGGTTTCGGAAGAGTCAAATACTATCAGGAGATCCGGAACCGCCTCGACACCGACCCGCAATTCCTGCCGTACTTTGAAAACCGCAGCACCCACCTTCCGCAGTTTTATGTGGACCAGGTGCGAAAAGACTTAGGTCCCTTGTGGGAATGGCTTCCCGAAGGTGGTCTGGAGCACGACCCCACCGCCTATCTGAAAGCCGAGCAATCCCGCGCCACCGTCGCCATCACGTAAAGGCGGCGCTCGGCCGTTCCAGCCAACTTGAAACACCGGCTCCAATCGGGCCGAAAAGTGGAAAAGTGTAGCCTGGAAGCCGTGAAATAATCAGCCGACTAATGCCGAACGACAGTTTACTCAACTGAGGTCCGAAAAATTCCGCGATTAGAAGCCGCAGGATCGTCCGCCAGCCAATCGGTAAGCATTTATCGCCCCCGCAACAATCGAGTCTTGCAGATGTCGGCCGATTATTTCACGGCTTCCTGTCACGGGTTGTTTGTTTTTTTCCATCAGGCTGTTCACTTCTACCCGACTTGAGTGCCATTCTGACGTCAATGTCCTTCCCTTGCTCTTAACCCCCTGCCACGAATCGCCCATCGCCCACGCTTTGCAGACGCTGCGGCAGCGGCAACGCCACTTCAATCAGCGTACCTTTACCCGGCCCGGAGGTAATCTTCACTGACCCGCCGAGACTTTCAGCGCGCTCATGCATTCCCGTGAGGCCGAGTCCGTGAGCGCGGCCGTGCGCGAAACCCCGCCCGTCGTCCTGCACCGTCACCGATAGCCAGGAGTCCGAGGCGCGTACCGTGATCTCCACGGCGTTGGCATTGGCGTGCTGCTGAATGTTGTGAAGCGCTTCCTGCGCAATGCGGAAGACGCAGGTCTTGTGCTCGTCGGGAAGATCGGGCGGCAGGTCGTCCGCTTGCACCAGAATCCGGAGTCCGGTGGGCCGCGAAATTTCACGGCCCAACCACCCGAGCGCCGCAGCGAGTCCGAGATCGTCCAGCATCGCGGGGCGCAGGAGCAAAGCCATATTACGAATCACGGCTAGTGAACTCTCCACCTGCTCGCGGACGCGGTCCACCCGCTCGCGCAGATCTTTTTCGTGGGGGCGCAGCGCCACGGCGAGGTCGTGCAGTTCGAATTGTACGGCGGACATCGATTGTCCGACGGCGTCGTGCAGGTCGCGCGAGATGCTCTTGCGTTCGTTTTCCTGCGTGGCCACCAGCTTGGCGGAAAGATCTCGCAGTTCCTGGCGTGCCTCCATCACCTCTTGAAGATGCTTCAGCGTCTGCTTTTCCAGACGCAAGAGGTGCGCCGTGCTGAAATATGCCTGGCCCATGCCAACCAACAGCATCACCACCAGCGACAGCACCAACTGGCGGCGCACGCCGAAAAATTGCGATTGCAGCTCTTCATCGCGCCGCATCAGTTGCTGTTGATCGAGCGAGCGGATGTTATCGGCGATCGAAAGGGTGTTCGACCGCCGCGGAAAAACTTCGTCGTCGAGAAAGCGGAAGCCTTCCTTGCGCCGCTGTTCGGGGCTCCACGAAAGCACCGGCTCCATGGTCTGCCAGTAGTCGCGCATTTCGCGCTTCAAGGCCTCGAACATCTCGCGATCGCCGGCGCCGGAGATTGGCCCATCATCGGCCAGCAGCGATTGAATGCGCGTTTTGGCGTCGATTAGTTCGCGCCGGCTCTGCTCGGCCTTCGCGCGGTCGGGCTCCAGCAGATAGTCGCGCAGATAGGTGCCTGAGAGATACACGGCGGCGCGGATCTCATCGAGTTGCTGATTCCTGGCTAGGAATTGGCGGAGGCTGATCTGATTATCGTTCTGGACTTCTGAGAGCGCACGCAACGCGCTCAGTCCCGAGAGAATCAGCAGGACCAGCAGCACACCGAAGCCGAGCACCAGGCCGCCGCGCGTCGTCAATAGGCGGACGCCAGCCGTCGATGGGTTAGCCGGAGACGACGCCGCTGCTTTGGGTTGAAATAATACCTTTTCGGACGGCATACAGGATTAAGTCCGCGATGCTATGAAGATTTAGCTTTTGAAAAATGTGCTGGCGATGGCAGATCACGGTCGTGTGACTGAGCTCGAGCGCATTCGCGATGTCCTTGTTGGTCGCGCCTTCCGCCAGTAATTGCAGGATTTCGCGTTCGCGGCTGGTCAGAAGTTCGTATGCATCGGTCGCCTGCTCACGCTGCAGGTAGCGGGTATAATCGTCGGCCAGAATGCGGCTTACCTTGGGACTGAAGAACGCCTTACCCGATGTCACCGCCTTCACCGCATCCACCACTTCCGATTCTGCTGAACTTTTGAGCACGTAGCCGCGCGCTCCGGCCTTCAACGCGCTCAACAGATAAGCCTCATCGGCCTGGACGGTCAGGATTACGATCTGGGTATCAGGCAGGATCTCGGCGATCTGGCGGGCAGCCTCAATACCATTGAGATTGGGCATCGCGATATCGAGAATCGCTACGTGTGGGCGCTCGCGCCGGGCCAACGCAATGGCCTCGCGGCCGTCACATGCCTCGGCGATCACCTCCAGGCCTGGTTCGCGCTCCAACAGTGTGCGTAAACCGCGCCGCATGATGGCATGGTCGTCGGCAATCAAGATACGTATCGCACTCATAGCGCTTGTCGATCTCATGTTACGCCATCCTCGCAGCCCAAGGCATCCTCCAGACACAGTATTTTCACGGTGATTTCTAGCTACATCGATTTTGGCCTGAATCTCGTCTGATGATGGTATCGGCTAAAAAGTGCTTACGCTGGTAGGATTGGAGGTGCAAGCCGCCCAACGCCTATGCTATCTGCCAACGGTGATCTGCCTCCCGACGAACTGGAGCGGCTCCGACAGTTCGATACCTGCACGCTTTCCAACGCGATTGAACGCCTGGACGTCCGCCCTCGCAACGAAGGATTCATCTCCGATGCGGTGACCTGCCGGTTCCCCCAACTTGAGCCTATGCTCGGATATGCGGTTACGGCCCGCATGCGATCGTCGGTCACGCCGGTGAATGGAAAATACTACTTCGTCCATCCCGAGTTTTGGAATTATCTCGCCGGTTTCAGCGGGCCTCGAATTCTGGTGATCCTGGATGGCGATGAAAAGCCCGGCGTGGGCGCGCTTGTCGGGGAAGCTTACGCGCGCATCTCACGGGCGTTCGGATGCGTCGGCTGCATTACTAACGGCGCGGTGCGCGATCTCACCGGCATTGAGGCGCTGCAGTACCAGGTTTTCTCCGCCAGCGTGGCGGTGTCGCACGCCTACGCGCACGTGGTGGACTTCGGAGAGACAGTGGAGATTGGCGGACTGCCCATCTCCAATGGCGACCTGTTGCACGGCGACCGGCATGGCGTCCATATGATCCCCCGCCGCGGCGCCGCCAATCTGCCCGCGCTGGCCGAACAGGTCCTGCGCGAAGACCGCGAAATCTTCGAGTTAACGGAACGCAAAGATTTCTCCGCGGCGATGCTTTCCGCAAAGCTCGCAGAGATGATGAAACGTCGCATATGAGAATCAGACTTTTTGCGCTGGTGGTGCTGGTGGCGTGCCTCGGCGCTTGTTCGAAGACTGAGCCGGCGCGGGCCAATGACGGCGCGGAGAATGGTATGCCGACGGTGGGCATCACTTCTGTCACTCGAAAACCGATGATGCGGCAACTGACCGTCTCCTCGGAACTGGTGCCCTATCAGGAGACGGACGTGTGGGCGAAGGAGTCAGGGTATGTCGCCGACCTGCGCGTTGACTATGGCTCGCGCGTGAAGAAGGGCGACGTGATGGCGGTCCTGGAAATTCCCGAGTTGGAGGCGCAACTCAAACAGGACCAGGCCGCCATCGCCAATGCCAACGAAGCTGTCACGCGCGCGCAACGTGTGGTGGACCAGACCGAGGCGCAGCGCGTGCCGATTCATCAGAACGCCGACCGCCTGGCGACTGTGGGGAAAGCGAACCCCGGACTGGTAGCTCAGCAGGAAATCGACAACGCCTCAGGCCAGGACTTGGCGCTCGCGTCCCAGGTGGAAGCTGGGAAGGCGGCGGTGCAGGCTGCCAGGAGCGCGCTGGATGAAACCAGTGCACATCTCGAACGGGACAAGGCTCTGTTTGCGTATGCCAGGATTACCGCGCCGTTCGATGGCGTGGTGACGCAGCGATATGCCAACCAGGGGGCGCTGATGCAGGCTGGCACTGGTTCGCCGACGGCTACGCCGCTGGTGAAACTCTCCCAGGACGATATTTTCCGGCTGGTCATTCCGGTGCCGGAATCGTATGTCAAGTACATCAGGATCGGCGATCCAGTCCAGGTTCACATCCCTTCGCAAGATCGGAACTTTACGGGCACGGTGAAACGATTCTCGGCCGATGTTTCCGCCGATACCCGCACGATGCACACCGAAGTCGAGTTGCTCAATCCGAATCACCTGCTCATGCCGGGACTATACGCCGAAGCGACCCTTACGTTGGATCGCAAGAATGACGCTTTGGTGCTCCCGCTGCAGGCCGTGAGCCAGACCAACGGGCAGGTGAAAGTGTTCGTCGTGGATGCCAACAACACGCTTGAGGAGAAGGCAATTTCGGTCGGCCTGCAAACCGCCAACGACATCGAAATCCTAACTGGGCTGAAGCTCGGCGATCGCGTGGTGGTGAGCGACCGTAGCGGTTTGAAAACTGGAATGCGGGTGAAGGCGCAGGAAGTAGATGTCGAGCAGTTCAAGACGAGTCAACAATAGGCCCTGATGACTTTGTACTCCACACGGAATCCGGACCGCCGCGCGCATGAGCCGGCCCTTACAGCCAGCCTCGCCGAAGTAGCGTCGGGGCTGGCCTTTCTTGGACGCAAGCCCTATCGTCGAATCACCTAACGTCCCATGCCACGATTCTCGATTCGCAATCCCTATTTCATCATTGTCTGTTGTCTGGCGCTGGCGGTGCTCGCCGTCTCCAGTTATACCCGGATGCCGGTGGACTTATTCCCGCCCATCAATCTGCCCGAGGTTGTCGTTGCGACCTTTTACAACGGCATGCCGCCGATCGACATCGAGACCGACATCACCAACCCGCTGGAACGCTTCTTTACGCTCGCCTCCGGCGTGGACCATTCGGAATCGCGCTCCTTGCTCGGCGTGAGCATGATCAAGGTCTACTTTCAGCCCGGAACCAGCGCAGACGCGGACGTAACCGAACTCTCCAACCTTGCCCTGGCCGATTTGAAACGTCTGCCGCCCGGCACGCTGCCGCCAGTCGTGTTGAAATTCGATGCGTCCAGCCTGCCGGTTTGCCTGGTCACGGTGAAAGGGGAAGGGCTCAATGAGACGCAGCTTCACGATCTCGCGCAATTCCAGATTCGCAACCAAATCGCGGTCGTCAAAGGCGCTGAAATTCCCGGTGTATTCGGCGGTAAGTACCGCCAGGCGATGGTCTATGTCGACCCGTATAAGTTGTTCTCGCGCCAATTAAGCGTGATGGACGTGGTCAACGCGGTGAATGACAGCAACTTGATTCTGCCCGCTGGCGATGTCAAGATCGGACCCAGCGATTACTACATCTATTCCAACAGTCTGGTCAAGAACGTCAAGGACATTAATGACCTGCCGCTGAAGACCGTGGGAAGCAAGTGGGTCTCGGTAGGGGATGTCGGCGATGCGCAGGATTCCAGCCAGTTGCAGTACAACATCGTGCGCATCGACGGCCAGAAATCGGCCTACATCCCCATCATGAAGCAGGGCGGCGACACCAATACCATTCAGGTGGTGAATGACGTTAAGAATCTTACCGCGAAGCTATTCGACTTACCCGCCCAATTGAAGACCTCGATTGCTTTCGATCAGTCGGTATTCGTGAAGCAGGCGCTGAATACCGTGATGCATGAGGGCTTGATCGGCCTGTTCCTCACTAGCATCATGATTCTGATGTTTCTGGGAAGCGGGCGCGCCACCTTCGCGGTGCTTCTCTCGATTCCGATCTCCGCGATGACCACCATTGTCGTATTGAACGTGCTGGGAAGCACCATCAACACGATGATTCTAGGCGGGCTGGCGCTGGCGTTCTCTCGCGTGATCGATAACTCCGTCATCTCGCTGGAAAACATCTATCGCCATCTGGAACTGGGCGAAGCTCCCGCGATGGCGGCCGAACAAGGCGGTGCGGAAGTCAATCTCGCAGTCCTCTCCGCGACCCTGGTCGACGTGGTTGACTTCTTTCCGGTCACGCTGCTGATCGGCGTGAGTAAGTTCCTGTTTTCATCGCTTGCCCTGGCGTTCTGCCTGTCGCTACTGGCGTCATTCGTAGTTTCAATGACCGTGATTCCGCTCTTTTGCTCGCGGTTCCTGCGCGCGATTCCCCATCACCATGCGGAAGGAGCCACCGAACAGACGCCCACGGAGCGCGGTTTTAACGCCTGGTTCAACCGCGGATTTAACAAAGTCCTCGATGTGTATGAGCGCTGGGTGCGCCGCGCACTGAAAGTTCCGGTGTTCACTGTGGTCGCACTAATGGGCCTGTTCTTCGCAAGCCTGGCAATCTATCCGTTCCTTGGGCGGGCTTTTTTCCCGACGACCGACGCGGGGCAATTTACCATAAACGTTAAGGCGCCCACTGGAACCAGAATCGAGGTGACCGATCAGTACGTGGCCAAGATCGAGGACCTGATCCGCCACGACGTTCCGGCGTCGGACCTCAAGATGGTGGTCTCGAACATCGGCGTAGTCAACGACTTTTCCTCGCTCTACACCACCAATGCCGGAATGTATACCGCCACCATTCAGACGGCGCTCAACCTGGGTCACAAAGGGAGCAGCCTGGACTACATGGAGAAGGTCAAGAACGATCTGGCCGCGAAATTCCCCGATGTCCGCGCGTTTTTCCAGAGCGGCTCGATGGTGGACGCCATCCTGAACTCGGGCATGCCCGCGCCAATCGACGTGCAGGTGAACACCCGCGACCTGGACCTCACTTACAGCACCGCGCTCGACCTGGCGCGCCGATTCCGGCAGTTGCCCGGGGTGGGACAAATCTATATCCCCCAGGACATGAACTATCCGGCCATCCGGCTGAATGTCGATCGCGTGCATGCCAGCGAGTTAGGGCTCACGCAGAAAGAGATCGTGGACAATGTGATTACGGCGCTCAATTCCAACACCATGATCGCGCCGAATTATTGGGTGGATTACCAAAGCGGTAACGACTACTTTCTCTCGGTGCAATATGCCGAACACGGTAAGTCGGCGATTCACAATCTGGTCGACCTGAGGAACATTCCGCTGCGCGCGCCTGGCTTGAAGGAGCCGACGACGCTCGCTTCGGTGGTGAATCTGGAGTATCTGCAATCGCCGACGGAGATCGACCACTATCAGATCCAGCGCGTAGTGGATATCTATGTCACGCCCTCGGGTGAAGATCTCGGTAAGCTGACCACCGCGATTCAGAAGACCATCGCCGGCGCCAAGCTGCCTTCCAAGATCCGCGTGAACCTGCGCGGCATGGTGGAAGGCATGAACGCATCCCTCAAGAGTTTTGCCCAGGGTTTCGGCATCTCGTTTGTCCTGCTGGTCCTGATCCTGATCGCCCAGTTCCGTTCCTTTATCGACCCGATCCTGATCTGCCTGGCCATTCCCATGGGGTTCATCGGCGTGCTGATTATCCTGCCGATGACCCATACCACCTTGAACGTGATGTCGCTGATGGGTGTTTTGATGTTGATTGGCATCGCCGACTCGAACAGTATTCTGATTGTGGACTTCGCCCACCGTTTACGAGAGCAGGGCGTGCCGGTGCTGGACGCGGTGGTAACGGCTTGCCGCGTGCGCTTGCGCCCGATTCTGATGACCTCGCTGGCGACGATCATCGGCATGATTCCCATGGCGATGAAGCTGGGCGAAGGCGGCGAACAGTATACGCCGATGGCGCGGGCAATCATCGGGGGGCTGACCTCGTCGGTGCTGCTGACGGTGTTCATCGTGCCGGCGGCTTACTTGCTTGTGTACCGGCGGAGAGGACCCGCGGTGGTTGAGGCATGAGGCGCGGCTTGGCCCAGGAGGCAAGTTAAAGCATGCACTACCCTCAAAGGGAATCAACTATGCGAAATGTCGTTCACATATTTAAGGGTCAACACAAGTCTCGACCCGGCAGGCATGGTGCCTGTGCCACGGTCATGCTATGCGTCGCCACCTGCCTGCTCGCACAGCCGGGCGCCACTGTAAAACTGAGTCTGGCGGACGCCGAAGCGTTGGCGTTGAAGAATCACCCCAAAGTCCTGGCGGCGCAAAACGAGCAGTCCGCCATGAATCAGCGGATCTATCAGGCGCGCTCGGCATATTATCCGCGTCTCGATGGCGACATCACCGGGTCGCAGGCGAATCCGCGGGCGCGCATCGGCGCCGGCCTGCTCAACGATCCTAGCCTCTTCAACCGTGAGGGGCAAGGCTTCGTGCTGAATCAGTTGATCACCGATTCGGGACGGACCCCCAACCTGGTGGCCAGTTCGCGCCTGCAGGCCGGCGCCGCCGAACAGACCGCGCAAGCTACTAAGTACGACGTCGTGTTGCGCGTCAATCAGGTCTACTTTGGGACCCTGCGCGCGCAGGCCCTGGTGAAGGTGGCGCAGCAAACGGTGCAAGCCCGGCAGTATCTTACCGACCAGGTAACCCAGCTCTTCAACAATAAATTGAAATCGCAGGTGGACGTCGCATTCGCCGATGTGGAACTCTCGAGAGCCAGGATGCTGGTGCTGCAGACCGAGGACCAGGTAGAGGAAGCGTACGCCGAAATGACGCGCGCTCTCGGCTCGGAGACCCCCGCGTCCTACCAGTTGGCCGAGGAACCTCTGCCGCCCAGTCCTCCGGCGAACGTGGAAGACCTGGTGCGGCAGGCGCTGAAAGCCCGGCCGGAATTGGCCAGTCTGCAACTGAGCCGCGACGCCGCGTATAAGTTCGAGCGCGCCGAGAGGGACTTATCGCTGCCCAACGCCAGCCTGCTGGGTGTGGGAGGGTACATCGGCTATATCGCGCAGCTTCAGTTGCCGCGCGTCACGCCGCCGGAATACGAGGCGGTCGGCATCAACGTACAGATCCCGATTTTCAACGGCGGATTGTTCAAAGCGCGGCGCGAAGAGGCGCATTACCACGCCATGGAAGCCGACCAGCATCTGCGCGACGAAGCGCAGTCCGTTACGCGCGACGTGCGCACCGCGTGGGCCGGACTCTCCATCGCTTACCAGCGCCTGGATGTCACGGCGGAAATGTTACGTGCCGCCACTCAGGCGCAGCAACTGGCCAAGGGCCGGTACGATCTCGGGCTGTCCTCCATCGTGGAACTGACCGACTCGGAGTTGAATCTCACCGACGCCCAGATCGCCACTCTGAGCGCCAAGTATGACTATCAGAGTCAGTACGCCATGATGCAATACACCATCGGCGCGCTGCGCTAACCGTCATGTCGGGCGTTAAGGGGCGATAAGGGGACGGACGCATTTGGGCGAGAATACTCTGAGGGTGTTGCCGAACTGGCCGCCACATGGCCGCCCGAACGGTATCAGGCCCGGCGGAATCGGCGCGCGAAGAAGAGCAGGGCGCCTGTCAGGGTCAGCAGCCCTGCGCCAGGTTCCGGCGTTTCCGAGCCCTCCGTGAATTGGACGTTGTCGATACCAAAGGGATGAAAGCTGGTTCCGCTTCCCTGGATGGTCACTGAGGTGATTCCACTGTAGGGTAAGCTGAAAGTCAACCAGGTACCGATGGCCACCGAAACCAGTGTCGACGGACCCCAGCAAACTCGCTCCGTCGTAAGCGGATACGAGCAATGAATCGCTCGGGCTTGAGCCGTTTGTGCGCGACGCGTCCACGCTGAAATCGGAAACGGGGTCGGTAAAGGTCAGCGTGGTCCCGTACGACGGATTGCCGTTGAATCCGTCGAAGTACGGCCCGTTGTCGCCGACCGTACCCCAACTGCTTGCATCCACCACGACCCCGAAGTCCGTCAGGCTGAAAGTGACGTCTTCAGCCGCGTACTGATTTCCCACTTGCACGGGCGGCAGTCCTTCAAAGGTCAGGGTGACCGTTCCGGCGACCGACAGATTTGCGCCCAACAGCGCCAATCCTCCGATCAGTGCAAGCTGTTTCAACGGTCGATTCATAGTGCAACAGTACCAGTACTTCTAAAGCAATACAAGGAAATTGTTTAGGCGGCTCGACCAGATCCTGGCCGCCGACATCGTAAACTACCTGGGTGCATACGACGGAGCATCGTCGCCGCTGTACACATGGGTCTACATTGACACTCTGGTATTTGGCGGTGGGATATAGGGGACGCGGGATAAGGGGACGGGATAAGGGGGATAAGCGGCGATGAGGGGACGCGTTTTTGTGAGTTGCGAGGAATGCGTATGTCCCGTTTCCCCGCCATTAAACCTCAATTCCGAAGTTAACTTTCGGCGAAGTTGGATTTCCACATCATAGAATATTGAAAGACAAGGATTTGTATCAGGGCACGGCTTGAGCCGTGCCGCAAGCCTGCAATTTGTTGAAGGGCTTTAGCCCCTGGGCCTTCGGAGTTTGAGAGACTCGCCTCCCGATCTCGCCGCTTCCGGGGGCATTTTTCTCGCGAACGCGATGGCGGCAGGCGAAACCCGCAAATGCGTCCGTCCCCACCGTGGAGCGCCGTTTCGCTTGAGAACCCGCGGGCGATCAGTTCTGTATGGCGATCAGGAGGGTTTGCGTGCCGGCAGTCCCGTTGAGCGAGAAGCTCAGAGGGACTGTGTCGCTGGCTGCGACATTGGGTACCACCACGTTGAACTGGTAGAGTCCCAAGTCGCCTGCAGTCAGTCCGGAGAAGGACACCGTGGCCGCCGCGCCGCCAAACGAGGCTTGGAACGTCCCGCTTAGATGATTGGCTTGCGTCACAATCTGGCCGGCGGGACTAGCCGGCGTCACCGTTCCAAACCCAACGCCGTAGAAAATGAGGGTGTCGCCCGGTTTGGCCCGCGCCGACGTAACGCCGGCGATCGAGCCGGGAGGCAGGACAAAAGTGACATTGTCGGAAAACAGCGCGGCGACGTATTGTCCGGCCTTCAGATTGAATACGGCCGGCGCCAGCAGACCCGGCTCGGTCACATTCACCGTGATGGGATAGGCCGTGCTGCTTCCGCCCGGCGTCGTGACCACTACCGGCTGCGATCCCAATGAGATATTGGAGGGCACTTGGGCATCCACCTGGGTCGGGCTGACATAGTCGATGAACGCGAGTTGGCCCCCGATGGTGACCGTGGTTCCCCCCAGACCGGTGGGCGCCGTATTGCCGTTGAAATCAGTGCTGGCCCAATTCTGCAACGCGACATTCGCGAGATTCGTACCGTAGATCTCCATCCAGGTTCCGGGCGCCAGCGCGGAGAACCCGCCGTAGGCGCCGGCGCTGATGACACCCTGGGACGTCCGGATCACCGGCGTGGCGTCAAAGACGCCGTAAACCGTTCCGCTGATGACCGCGCCTGCCGTCAACCCAACTTGTCCGATACCGCACGTTCCGACCACAGTCCCAGAGCAGGAGGCAGTGGAATAGTAGTAGAAAGTGAAATTGTTGGAGAGAAACGCGACCGTGGCGCCCGTGCTTTCCGTCAGCGACACCGAGATGGTCCCGGAGGATCCGGCCGTCAGACCGAAGGTGACCAGATCGCTGCCCGGGCTGATGGAATTGGCGGTGAAGGGAGAGATGCCGTTGCCCTTGTAAGCCAGCACCATGGAGATGGTCCCACCGCCGGCGACGCCAGCGTAGGGGGCCGTCACCGTGCACTTGGTGTTTGTGCCATCGTAAGCGCAATTGCCCCAGGTGACGCGGCTCTGCCCGACGCCCCCGCTGCCGCCGAGACCCGTCAAAGTTACGGCCTGATTGCTGTTTGTGTACGTAGCTGTTTGTGCCGGCGCAGACGGTAAAAACGCCGCGCAGAAGAGGAGCAGGGGGATGTACTTCATGATTGGTTGATCTTCGAAGCTTAGCCGGGAATGGGGATAGATGCAAGGAGAAAGAAGCATGGTTGGCGGAAACGGAATTTACAGTTCTGAAAGGGATATCGCGCACGGTTTGATTGAGGAAGTCCTTTGCCTTAGCGTGACAATCGGTTGCAATCCATCCGCACTTCGGTCAGAATTGTGCACCAGGGTGTTAACAGGATGCTGCCGGTTTTCTTATTGTCGTCCCTGCTTTTTGCCGCTCAAACCCCGCTGCGGACGAATTCTGCGAGCTTGGGTAGCGTCGTGCAAGCGTATACCAAGACCCGGGGCTACCAACAGGTTGCTGTCGTGACGAACTTACAGGTCGGGGGCGATCACGACGGGAATGCCGGCATGCCTCTGCCCCCAGGCGCGGCGAACGCGACCGTCGCGCTGTATTATGCCGCCCCCGATCGCTTCCGCGTGCAGGGCAACACGGGTACGGCCGGCTGGCTGCATGTGCTTCAGGGCAAGAAGAGCTACTTCTCGAACACAGGCCGAACTGGCGGCATGTGGGAGTCGTCGATCCCGCTTTCGCTGATCGATTACCGCCTCCTCGAGCAAGGGCTCTCGTCTTGGCGCGCCTTGCGCCAGGAGGAGGTCGCCCTCGGCGATGCGCATGTGGCGTGCACCGTCATCGAAGCTAACTACAGCCGCAACGGCGTCCACTGGGGGACGGATAATGACTTGAACAAGGAGCTCTTCCGGCTGAACAAACGGATCCTCTGGGTGGACAATGTACGTCATGCGGTGCTTCGGGAGGTGGATTCGATTGAGGGCGACTGGTGGACAGCGGATGCCCCGCGGGAGCGGCGCACCCTCTTCGAGCGCACCTCTACGGTGCAGGAACTGGAATGGGACGACCCGCCTGAGGAATCGCGCTTCACCTTTCAGCCGTTATCCCGGCCCGGGCCAAGCGACCCCAACCAGAAGTCGTCGCGCTACTACGATGAGCGGACCGAGCAGAATCCGGAATTGGAGTACCTCTGGCTGCCCATCGTGGACGGCTGCGACAACGCCGGCGACCTCCATTCCCGCATCCAATGCGTACAGAAAGCGGCAGTCTTTACGTGCGCCAGCGTCCCGGTCTCCGCGGAAGTTGAGAGGGCGCAGTTGTCGGGCTGCGTCAGTCTGAACTATTCAATTAGCCCGGAAGGCCGGGTGGAGGACCTGCGGGTGGGTGAAATAGGGTTGGGACTTGACGAGGAGGTGGCCACTTGCGTGGCGCAATGGCGTTTCCGCCCATTTCAGACCGTTGGACACAATCCGACTAGGGTGACGCGGCTATCCCCAGTGGGAGTGCGCCGTTTTGAGAGCCCCAGTTTTTGGACGTTGAATCGCGTCGAGTTCCAGCCGGAGAACGGGGTAAGCCGGCCGGTCTTCCTCAAGACCAGCTACCCCGCGCGGCCGCCAAACCAGCAGGCCATCGGGTCCGCGGAGTTTCACGTTCACCTTGTGGTTGGGGTGGATGGCAAGCCGCGGGACGTCCGGGTAGAGCCGCCGGTCGATCCGAAGCTTGACGCGGTCGCCGTCCGCACGGTCGTTGGCTGGCGCTTTCGGCCGGGTGAAAGTGATGGCCAAGCAGTCGAGGTTCCCGCGGTGTTCTACCTTACCGTGGGCAATGGTAACTGTTCTGCCCGACCGCGCTAGAAAAGCCCGGAGCCGACTCCGGAGACCCTGGGGGGAGGAAACACTGATGAAAGCTCTATTCCTATTCACCGCTTCCCTGCTCCTCACGGTGGTGCTCCCCGGTGGCGGCGCGGGCGATGAGGGGACGCATTTACGGCTTCGCCCGCGCCCCGAAACGTCCCCATTTCCCCATCAGGTCGAACACTCCCACAGACTCCTGATCTGAGCGATTTATTCTCAGCCTCATGACGCTCAAACAATCCGCCACCGGCCACGCACTCAGTTCATTGATTTTCTCCCTTAGAATCAATCACCTCCAGCCAATTCCTTGCGCCCTCTATCTGCTACTTTCAAATCAGGTAGCGTCACGCGGGCATTCTCCTTCACAACCGGCCCAAAGGCCAGCCCGTTTCTTTCGATACCTGTAGGAACTCGCTTCAATCGAAGCGTGATTTTTCATGTAAGTCTCTTGTTTCTGGTAAACTTTTCGAAATTCGCGCTTCAGTTGAAGCGCGATGGAGGCGCAAAGGGCCGCTCTCGGCCATCTCGGTGGCTCCGGCGCTCCCGCCTGCGATCACTTGGCTACGGATGGTATATGTATTAAGGAGTCGCTATCATAAGAACGTCAAGGGACTCAAGCGTTTTGGGACACCCTGTCCCAACCCCGTGTCCGACAAACACAGGCGGACCCGGCAATGCAATCGTAAGTTATTTTGAATCAACTGGTTCGACTGGTATGGCAAGTGCATTTTCCATGTCTGTGAAGCGAGCCGTCTTATCTGCGCTACTGGTGGCGCTCTGCCTGGGCCTCATGCCCGCTGCCACCTTGGAACGCCTTTCGCTCAACGGCATGATCCTCGGCTCGACGACTATCGTCCGCGCCCGGGTGACCAGCTCTTATACGGCATTCTCCGGTCCCATCATCTACACCCATTACCAAATCAAGGTGAGTGAGACGCTCAAAGGTTCGCCCGCGGGCAGCGCTGAGTTCGTCGTCCAGGGCGGCGCCGCCAACGGAATGCGCCAGAGTTTTTCCGGCACTCCGCAGTTCAGCACCGGCGACGAGTACGTTTTCTTTCTGTGGACCGGCAAATCCGGCCTCACGCAGATCATGGGTTTGACGCAGGGCCTGTTTTCCGTGGCGCAGAACGGCTCCAAGGATCCGGCCACCACCCGTAGCACCAGCCATGAAGTGATGTTGGAGCGCGGCACTGGCCGGCAGGTGAAGGATCAAACCCTGGTGATGACCATCAGCCAGTTGCGTACCCAAATCGGCGCCGCTCTGGCGGGCAAAGGGGCGGAATAGGTGTCCCATCGACGGGCCATCCTGCGCGTTCTGACCGTTGCCGCTGCGGTGTCTCTTCTGGTAGTTCCTTCCCAGGCCTATTACCATTACGTGCACTTCTTGAGCGGTGCGCCGTTTGCGCCCGTACCGGAAGCCTTCGATCTCACCAGGCTGCAAAACAGCACGATTACGTTTTTCGCCAGCGCCGACGGGCCCACCAACTATGGGCTCAACGATTCCTGGGGCTCCGTTCTCAGCGAGGTCAAGCAGGCCGCGGCAGCCTGGAATTCCGTGGCCAGTTCGAGTCTGCGAGTCAGTTTCGGCGGCGTCGAAACTTACAACGCTTCGTCGACTTCCCTGCCGCCATCCACCACTCCCGGCGGCGATGTGGTCTTCTCTGAACTGCCGCCCGGCCTGTTGGGAATGGGCACGCCGGTGGTTTCCACCACTGCCCAGGTTCAGACCGGAGCCAATGGACCGTTCATCCCGATTTCGCGCGGCCTGGTGATTCTTACCGACAACACCACCAGCCAGAGCGATTACGGCCCCGGGCCCAGTTATCTCGAAGAGTATTACACCACCGCGGTCCATGAGTTCGGCCATGCCTTGGGTTTGCAGCACACCTGGACCGGCGCGGCCATGTCGCAGGACGTTATCCGCAATACCTCGCGCTCCCGCCCGGTGGATGCCGACGACATCGCGGCCATCTCCGAACTCTATGGCAACGCGAATTGGATGGCGAGTTTTGGTTCCATCTCCGGACGCGTCACGTTGGCTACCTCGGGAGTGAATCTGGCGTCCGTGGTGGCCATCCCAGCCGTCGGACCGGCCGTGAGTGCGCTTACCAATCCGGACGGCACATACACCATCAACGGCTTGCCCCCCGGTCAATATCAGTTGTACGTGCATCCGCTGCCGCCCGATGCTGTTCCTTCGGGCGGAACCGGCATCACTCTGCCGGTGACTCAGAATCCGGACGGAACCGAGACCGTCTATCCACGCAGCGGCTATTTCCGAACAGTCTTCTATCCGAACACTACCGACACGCAACAGGCCACCGTATTCACAGTGGCCGCCGGGCAAGCCCTCACCGGAGAAAACTTCGCGGTAACGGCCAAAACCACGGTTCCGGTTTATGACCTGGTCACCTATTGTTATCTCGACCCGGTCACCAACACCTACACGTACAACGGCAATTTCGCGGCATCGCAGATCTGGTTGACGCCGGCCTTCGCCAACACCAGCCAGGCGAAGCTGCGGATCTACTCCCGACCCAACTCGATCTCGATTACCACCCTGCCAACATCCGCCGCAGTCCTGGGCGGCGACCTGGGAAGCCCGGCCATGCAGTTGTACCCTGCCTATGACCCCAAAGCGCTTCCCTGGGACCCCTACCTGGTCCTGGACTTTCCCAACAATGGAGCCATCACCGGCCCGCGCCACCTGGTGCTGACGTTCGGCACTGGCGCGGCTTCCGACATGTACGTCCTGCCGGATGCCTTCACGGTGGTCGCCAAGCAGCCGCCCGCGCTCAGTTCGGTGACGCCGAACGCCGACGGAAGCGTGACCATCGGCGGAGCCGGCCTCACTCCCGATTCCCGCATCTTCTTCGACGGCCTGGAACCCTCCCTGCTGACTCCGTTCCCGGCTACGAACGGGAGCGATGGCTCTATCACGGTGCTGCCGCCGGATGGCGCCAGCGGCCAGAACTCCACCATCACAGCGTTCGAAGCCGACGGTCAGAATTCCATGTTCCTGCAGTCGGGAAGCCCGGTCATCTACCCGTATGCGTCCTCCAATGCGCCACAGATCGCGGGCGTTAGTCCGGCGGCTCTGGCTGCCGGCGGCAACGCGGATGGCACCGCTTCCCTGATCGACATCACCGCCTCCAACACGAATTTCATCAGCGGACAGGTCACCTTGGGCTTTGGCACCAGCGACATTTCCGTGCGGCACATCTGGGTTCTTAGCCCCACACACCTGCAGGCGGATGTCGTGGTGGCCAACAACGCCGCGCCTGGTTCGGCTTCCGTGAATGTCATTTCTGGATTCCAGGTACTGCCGCCGGCGGTCTTCCAGATTCTGCCGGCCACCGGCGCGCTCCCCACTCTGGCGCTGCCGGTCTATAACGCCGTGACTTACGCCACCACGCTGCACGCCGGCGATTATGCCTCGGTCTTTGGTTCGGGCCTGGCCCCGGTAACCGGCGCATCGTTCGTCATGTTGAACGGACAGCCGGTCCCCGTGGTCTATTCGTCTTCGAACCAGGTGAATTTCGTGATTCCCGCTGGTTTCGCCACCGGACCCGCCACGCTAGTGGTGAGCAACGGATCCGCTGCCACCGCATCTGTGATCCTGCAGATTGATGGACCCGCGCCGGTCATCGCAGCCGGCTCACCAGCGAACTCCGCGGGCGTTGCACTCGACACTACCACGGCGGCAACCCCAGGCGATATTCTCAGCGTGCAAGTCACGAACGCGGACCCCACAGTCGTGTCCGCGCCCAGCCGCGTGCAGGTACGAATCTCCGGCGTGCTAATGCCCGTGGTGAGTGTCACGCAAAGCACCGCCGCTGCCGCGGGCCAGCCAGCCTCCACCGCGACGCTACTGGTGCAGTTCGCCGACACGCAGTCTTTCGGCGGCAGCCCGGTGCCGCTGGTGGTTTCAGTGGATGGTTCCGCCAGCGTAGCCGCCACCATCACGGCCCGCTAAAGACACGCCTCCGCAAGTGACGTCTTCGGAAGTCCGCCAAATGGCTCCCCATATGCGGCTGACTGCGCCTTTGCCTGTCCCACCAAGCACCTTCCCGGCGAATAGTTATCATTTTGGCAGTTTAGTACGGGTAGCGCCTTCGCATCGCATGGCACTTTCGCGTCGAATCGGTACGGCTGGGGTACGCATGGCTCTTTTTCCTTGAGAAGTTTGAGTGCATGATGACATCAAGGAAAAAGGCAGAGGGAACATGCTTCAGAACAACACGACCTTCGAAAACTTCGCGGGGCCGCTCGCCATCGCCGCCATTCTGAATTCTGGCACGTGGGTGTGGGCCCGGTTGGATAACGAACAACTGGAAAATTGGCTGGGTGACTACCTCTGGCTTTCGGAGTTCGCCGAAGATCCGTACCGTGCCGGATGCGCGCGGACGCGCGACGAACTCGTCGTGGAATGCGCCCTGCGCGACCGCCATGATCTGATTCGCCATGCCTGGGCGCGGCTGGCGCGATTCTCAAGAGGACAAAAATAATGGCTGGAGCACCGATCCTGGTTGTCGACGATTCGCCGGTCAACCTGAAACTCTTGCGCTTGTTGTTGACTTATGAAGGCTTCGAGGTTCGCACCTCGGAGCGGGCCGAGGACGCTCTGCAGATGCTCGACCATTTCCGTCCGGCTCTCGTATTGACGGACATTCAGATGCCCGGCATGGATGGACTGGAGATGACCCGCCGGATTAAAGGCGATCGCCGGACCTGCGCCATCAAGGTGGCGGCATTGACCGCTTCCACGTCAAAATCCGACAACCAGCGCGCCATGGATGCGGGCTGTGAAGCCTACATCACCAAACCGGTCGACACGGCAACGCTGGCCGGGCGCGTGCGCGATCTGCTCGGCGAAAAACCGGCGCCGCTTGCCGCCATTGAAGCCGCGGCGCCCATGCCCAGATTGTCCGCGCCCGGCGTCCCCGTTCCCAATCTGCCCGTGCTCGACGCGGCAGCCATGCGCCGCCGCTTCCTGCGCGATGGCACCGAACGCAGCCGCCAGTTTCTGGAGAGCCTGGATATCCGGATGGACAGCGTGCGCATGTCCGGCCAGATGCACAACTGGGCCGGCGAAGGCGGAACCCTGGGTTTCCCCATCATCACCAAGCTGGCGCGGTATGGCCAGGAATTGCTGGCGGAATCTCCCTTGCGCGCCCCGGCTTTGCGCGAGTGCCTCTCCGACCTGTACCTGACCTTCGACGAATTGCTCACCAGTGAGGATGTCCCCGCGCCCGATTTCATCCAGCAGGCGCTCCGGGGAAAACGGATCGCGCTGATTGGCCTGCCCGGCGATCGCTCCGACGCCATCTGCGCCGCGCTCAGCCGCGTCGACGCTCGCCCCCTGATGTTCTCCGTTACCGACGAACTGGAATCGCATCCCATTCGCGACTGCGACATGATCGTCCTGCACGTTCAGGCCGGCATGACCGCGGAACAGATCAGCCATGCGGCGTCGGGCGCCGGAAAGTTGTTGCTGGCGGGGGAACGAGCGGACTTGATGGAAATTGCTAGCGGCATGCGGGACACCGCGCCGGAGTATCTCACCGGCGGCTGGGAGCCCGATGAAGTTCTGATGCGGCTCGCGCTGGCCGCCTCGCGCACTGCCCCCGCCGCCAACGCAGCCCCGGAAAAGCTGGTGGTGCCGCAGGCTCCCCGATCCGCGCCGCGCAATGGCTCCGCTTCTTCTACCGTGCTGTTGGCGGATGACGACCCGATTATCCTGGCCCTGCTGAGTTCCATTCTGAGCAATTACGGCTTCGAGTGCCGGACGGCGACCAACGGCCTGGATGCCGTGCGCCTCGCTCGCGAAATCAAACCGCAAGTGGCCGTCCTCGACGTGAATATGCCGCTGGCCGATGGCTACGAAGTGCTCACCGCCATCCGCGCGGAGAATCTGCCCACGGTAGTCATTATGCTTTCCGCGCGGCAGCAGGAGCCCGACATCCTGCGGGGCTTTTCGCTGGGCGCCGACGATTATCTGATTAAGCCATTCAATCCGTTGGAATTGGTGGCACGTTTGAAGAGGCTGCTACGCCAGGGAGTATACGCATGAAGAGAACACAACGCCAGCACCATCGGGAAGCCGCCGATTTTCCCGTGAAATTATATTGGGAAGACCCATCCGGCAAGGTCTCCACGCTGCAACCCAGGGCGCGCGACATCTCCGAAGCCGGTATGTGCCTGGACTGCCCGGAGCCCATCGCGCTCGGCACCCAGGTCTACATGGACGTGGCGCGCTATGGTTTCCCGCTGGAAGCTACCATCCGCTACTCCGTGCCCTTGCATGAACGCTTCCGCGTGGGTGTGGAGTACTCGGATTCCACCAAGCGGTTGACCAAGGGCGTGATCACCGATACGGATTACTACGAGGCACTGCAGTTGAGCCCGCACGCGGATCTCGAAACCATCCACCGTGTGTTCCGCATCATGGCGACGCGCTTCCATCCGGACAACCCGGAGAGCGGCGACCGCGAACGCTTCCTGGTGCTCTCGGAAGCCTACCGCGTCCTCAGCAACCCCGAAACCCGCGCCAGCTACGACGGCATGCGTGAGACCGAAACGCCGCGCCCCTTGCCCATGTTCCAGGCGCGCGCCTTCGTCGACGAAAAGCAAGGTGAAGTGAATCGCCGGCTGGGAGTTCTGTGTCTGCTCTATGCCCAGCGGCGCCGCAACCACGACCACCCCAGCGTCTCCCTGCTCGAACTGGAAGAGCTAATGGCCATTCCGCGCGAGTACCTGGAGTTTACGCTCTGGTATCTGAAAGAGAAACGGTACGTGGCCATGGATCAGGGCGCCGATTTCTGCCTGACTGCCGGCGGCGTCGATTTCGTGGAAGAACACACCCCGGCACATGCCATGATGCGCAAACTGCTGGAGAGCGCCGGCGGCACACATGCCGCCAGCCCGGACATCCCGCACACCGATCTGCCGGACCTGGCGCAGGTGCAGCAGCCGGTGCAATAGAGATTGAGCGGAAGAGGTGCGCGAAGCTGGCTGCTCCGCACCGAACCCCAAGCTCCCACGAATTCGGAGGATGACCCAGGGTGCTGACTCGAAGATCCGCGTTCGACAGTTAGAACGCGGACTTCCAGTTAGCGATCTTTGAGACGGCGGCGCGCCAGTGGGACCAGCCTCCCGGCCGGTCACTTCCGTATAGAGTGCACCCTTGCAAAGCGTCTCGCACAACCGAATGCGGAAGCGCTCAGGCCCGGTACGTATCGGGCCGCCACGTCTTGACGGCCTGCTTGATGGCACTCTGGCTCAGGCTCTCCGCGGCCGCGCGTTGCGCCAGCGCGACGAATTCCGCATCCGAAGCGAATCGCAACCCCACCACCTGAGGAACCGTTAGGCGCGTGTCCAGCAATTTGCCGGTCATGGCAAAGTGCCGGAGGTTCTCTTCCGCATGGATGGCGCGGTCCTGCGCCTTCAGGGCGAAAACCCGGCCGAAGAACGCCGCCATAAACAGGCACACGGAAAGCACCACAATTAAAGAAGCGCTATAAATGCGCCCGTGGTCTCCCCACGATTCCACCAGGTTGACGACGGAACCAATGATGGTGAGTAAGAGAACCGGCAGTAGAACAAAGTGAAACAGAGGAACGTACTGGGCGTGGTTGCTATAGTTTTGTTCAGGCATGGATAGACTCCCACCCCATAGTGTACGTGAGGAAGGTAAGCGGCGCCCGGGCATGAACCACGTTGCGGCTTTAGGGATGCTGGAATCGCGCGATTAGGCCATTGAACCTAAGTAAGTCCTGACTTCGAATCCGAAAAGTGCCACCTGAGTAAGGGCCTCCCCAAGTCGAATCCGGCCCGGCGACGACGAGAGAATCCCCTTCGAGTTTTATGCGGAGAAGCTGTTCCTGCGAGAGGAATACCTCACCGAACGCCTTTGGGAAACCCAGCCCTTTCTTATAAATGCAAATGCGGCGACGGCCTGCGAAGAGGCCCGCCCCGAGGAACCACCCTAGCTGGCCAATTAGCCGGCCAAAATGGAAGTTAGGATATCGCAGTCCAACGAGCCAAAGAAGAAGTCCTGCGAAAGACAGGATCCTTATGGGGATCGACCACTTTGGCAGAGGCTCATAGAACGAAGCAATTCTTGAGCCCCTCACGGTTTTCATGCTTTCAGACACGTTCAGTTCGGGTCCGCAACGCCAGTCTAACATGCGTCTCGCGACCCTTACGTTCAGGCCCTGTTCTTAGCAGTCACCACGACGGCCGCGCCCGATAGTAATCCCCCGGCGGATCCTTGAGCCGCCATCACTTGTAATGGATCTTGATCTTGCATGGACTCGTGGCGCAGTCGAGCGTGGCCGTGGTGCTGTTGTTGTTCAGAACCACCGATTCAAACTGGTGGGCGGACTGCACGAGGTCCGTGCCGTTGTTGGTATCTCCGCTCGAATCGATTTTTGAATCGACATCCGGGATACCGGCGTTGAAGGTGGTGACGATTGTCGCGTTATCGGTGGAGGTCATCGTGAAAATCATGCTTCCGCCGCCATTATGGCCGTCGAAGGCTGTGAGCGTCCAGCCCTGCTTCAAAGCGATAGGGCTGCAGGAGAAGCCTTTGACGCAGTCCAGATCGCCGACCTTGAGGCCATCGGCCACCGTCGCCACGATGCTGGTTCCGTTATTCGACATCTGGAAATCCGCGCCGGCTCCTTTGTGCCTCACGTGAGTGGTCGGCGAACTGTCGGAGACGATGATCGGTGAGTCTCCGGTAACTACTACGGGCGTGTGTTTCGGGCAACCCGTCAGTGCAAGCACCGCGCACAGCACAAGTGTCGTCTTCATGGTGGTACCCTCCTAGCGTGCCGCCTGCGCCGGCCGCATGAGGGGCCGCGCCAGTTTGTTCACGTCCGGTCGCGCGAGGTAGTAATTATACACGGATTCTCCCCACTGGCTGGCAATTTTGAGCAGGACCTCCCGGGCGGGGCCCGCGTAGCTCGCGTCCGCGCGTGACGCCAGTGCGAGCGCCTGCCACTCCAGTTCCGGGAATCCGGTGAGAACAGGTTCGATCTCATGGAGCGCCTGCAACGCCTTGTCTCGCTCGCCGCTCTCGACCCGCGCCTCCAGCACCACAATGCCAGCCACTATTCTGACGACGGGGTCCGGGTCCGTGGACGCCGATGCCCATACCTCCTCGGACTTCTTCAACCCCTCCAGCTTGTTGCCTTCGCGCAAGGTCGCAAGCCCGATAGCCCCGCCGAATTCGGCCTGCAATCCGGCGGTCCGTCCGGCATCCATCGCGAGGCCGCGCTTCGCCGTCTCGATCGCCTCCCGGTAACCACCCTGGCTCAGCGACATCCAGGCGCGCCCGCTCAACACCTGCACGCGCAGCCGGGTAAACTTCTCGGCAATGGCGTCCGCCTCTTGAAACATTTCTGTCGCTTCCGGGTAGCGTCCCAAACGCCACAGAGCATTCGCGCAGCCCAGGCTGGCGTAGCCCTTCTGCTCCGCGCCCGAGGCGAACTCCAGACTCTTACGATATTCCTCAAGAGCTTCCGGATAATGCGTTTGTTTCAAGAGCACGGCGCCGATGCTCTCATATGCCAGCGCTATCTGAAAATGATCCTGGCTCTTTTCCGCGGTGTCGAGCAGGCTGCGAAAAGATTGCAGCGCGCCGTCGTAATCGCCGCTGTCGCGCTGCGCGCGCGCAATCACGGTCAGGCTTTGCAGAGATTCCTTGGAATAGTGGTTGGTCTGGTAGAACGCGAGTGCTTCCCGAGCCTCGGCGACGGCCTGTTTGTCTTCGCTCATCTGATCGTGCAGGCCCGCCAGAGAAAGCAGGCTCACCGCCGTCAGCCATCCCACTCGGCTCTGCCGCGCCAGCCCGAGCGCCTCACGATAATACTGCTCCGCATGCACGAAATCCTGCTTGCGATTAAACGCATTCCCCAGATTGACCAGTCCCCGAATCGCCATGACGTCCAACTGCTGATTGCGAGCGGTATCGAGAGCCTGCCGGGCATAGCGTTCCGTCACCGCCACATCACCCGCCAGATAGGCATTGGTGCTGAGCCGCAGCTCCGCGTTGATCTCCTGCTGCACATTCCCGGCCATCTGGGCGGTTCCCAGGGCCTTCTGCAAACGCGCCGCGCCGTACTCCAGTTCGCCGCGCGCATTCGCCGCGATTCCCTCTTGCAGCGCCACCTCCGTCAGCCCTTCCAGATTGCTGGTGAGCTGATACAGCCGCCCGGCTTCGGCGAAAGCTTTTCCGGATTGCGCCCGGTCGGCCTGGCGGGCGTACAACACTCCCAACCGCAGCCACGCCGCCGGATTCGGCTGCGGAGCTTCGGCCGCACTGCGATAACTTCGAATCGCCGCATCGGGCTGACCCGCGTGCTCGAACGCGCGTCCCAGGTCAACGGCCACATCGGCGCCCCCTGCGCGGGCCATTTCCTGGTATTTCGCCGCCGCCGCGGCGTATTCGTGGGTGATTTCAAGGTCGATCGCTTCTATCCGCAGACGGTCGAGCTTCGGCAGATCCGACAGATCCTGACGCCGCGCCAGCAGCATCTCCTCGCCCGCTTTTTCCGGCAGGTCGAGTTCAAGCCACGCCTCCGCCAGGCGCGCGTGGACCTGTGATGCGCGCGGGGCAAGCCGGGCAGCCTCGCCGAGAGCTTTCGTGGCGGCAAAGTACGCGCCACCTGAAATATCCGCCGATCCCTTCTGATACAGATCCTGCGCCGTGGCCGGCAGCCGTTGGTTTCGGTGCGCGAAGTTTCTCCAACCTGCCACGATTCCCAGCAGCGTCAATACCGTCACGGCCGCGATGCCAGTCCGCCGCCGGGTCAGGAGCGGCACGGGCGCCGAGGAAAGCTCTTCGCCCCGCAGAGCCTGCACGAATTCGCCAGCCCGCGCGAACCGGCGGGCCGGCTTTGGGTCGAGCGCCCGCAGGATCGCCCGTTCCCATTTCACGTCCAGTCCGGGAGCCGAAGCGCGCGGCGAAGGAATCGGGCGATTCAGGCGCATCATCGCCCCTGCCAGCGGCGTATCCGCCTTGAAGGGTAGAGATCCGGTCACCATTTTGTAAGCGGTCAGGCCGAGCGCATACAAATCAGACGCTTCCGTCGCGCTGCCGCCGGTCAATACCTCTGGCGCCATGTAATCCACGGTTCCGGCAGCGCCGTGGCTCATCGTGGCAGTCGCAGAACCGCTCGACACCATCCGCCGCGCCAGCCCGAAATCGGTGACCACGGCGCGCGGGCCGTCAGCCGCGGGAACCAACATCACATTCGAAGGCTTGAAATCCCGATGAATCACGCCCGCGGCATGAGCCGCATCCAGGGCGGATCCCATCTGGGCGATGAAGGGCAACGCCTCGTCCGTGCTCATCGGACCGTCGCGCCGAACTTTTTCCGACAGCGTCTCTCCAGGGAGAAACTCCATCGTAAGAAACATGGTGATCCTGGCGTTCTCTTCTTCATGCCACGCCAGATCGAAGACCCGGCACACGTTGTGATGCGCGACTTTGCGGGAAAGCGCGATCTCTTGCTTGAACCGCGCAATCATGGATTCGTCACCGGCAATTTCGGGCAGTAGAGTCTTTAGCGCGACCGCCTCACCCAACTCCAGATCGCGCGCTTCATATACTTCGCCCATACCGCCCCGGCTGAGATAACGGACAATCTGATAGCGCCCGGCGACCGTCTGGCCGGTATGGAAAACGGTCTGCATGTTAATAGATGAATGCTAGCAGAATCGATGAGGGGGAGCAGGCGCGGCAGGGATCCGCAGGGATCGTCTGCTTGGGCCACACGCGGCGTGCAATTGGAAAGCCGCGCGCTTGTCACGAGAGGTCTCTCCAGTTCACAGAGAACCCCCACCGCCCGGCTACAATCGATACAGTGCGATTCCATCGGAAACTCGGAGCCTTGCGAGTTGCTTTCTGGCTTGCCTTTGCGCTGCTGATCGCGGTCGATTTCTCCCGCCGGGGCTATCCACTTTGGGAAGTCTTCCTCGCAGGGGTTCTCAGTCTATCTTTATTCTATATAGGCCATTTTTTCTGGTATTGGGAAATCCTGCCCGACCGACTGGTGCATCAACGCTACTTCCTCAAGGTCGTGTTTCCTTTTCCGGAGATCACCTACGCCGGCCCGGTCACTGGACCAGCCGCCCAACACGCTGCCGCCAGGAAGTGGATCCTCATCCAAAATGCCACCGGCCGCCGCATGATCGCCAATCCCGCCAACCCTGAAGCCTTCCTGAGCCAGATGCGCGAACGCTTGCCAGGCATCACACCCCATCTCTCCGCACCAGATTCAAACTGACCAGCCCGGTCGCCAATCCAAACACCCCAAAAGTGTTGCTATTCCAGACAGTGCCGCCGGAATTCACAACAGCC
>Ga0182030_10003074_pt1 | contig 35590 bp, 35 predicted proteins | sample 812S3MmetaG_FD_121299 | JGI IMG/M metagenome (GOLD analysis project Ga0182030, IMG submission 121299) | Permafrost microbial communities from Stordalen Mire, Sweden - 812S3M metaG (Illumina Assembly) | ecosystem: Environmental > Terrestrial > Soil > Wetlands > Permafrost | place: Sweden...
CCCTTGAAGGAGCGAATAGTGTCCTCGAGCTGTACGAACTGGCCGGGAATATTGGTGAAAATCTCCGCGACGTGGAACGGCTGGCTCATAAAGCGCTGAATCTTGCGGGCACGAGAAACCGTCAACTTGTCTTCTTCCGAAAGCTCGTCCATGCCCAGAATGGCGATGATATCCTGCAGCGACTTATAGGTTTGCAGAATGCGCTGTACGTCGCGGGCAACCTGATAATGTTCCTCGCCGACGATCCGCGGGTCGAGAATGCGGCTGGTGCTGTCCAGCGGATCGACCGCCGGATAGATGCCGAGTTCCGAAATGGCGCGGTTAAGCGTGGTGGTCGCGTCAAGGTGGGCGAAAGATGTCGCCGGCGCCGGATCGGTCAAATCATCGGCCGGAACATAAATCGCCTGAACCGAGGTGATCGAACCGTTCTTTGTCGAGGTAATGCGTTCCTGCAGTGCACCCATATCGGTTGCCAGCGTCGGCTGATAGCCCACCGCTGATGGGATACGGCCGAGCAGCGCCGACACTTCCGAGCCTGCCTGGGTAAAGCGGAAGATGTTGTCGATGAAGAACAGCACATCTTGGTTTTCGACGTCGCGGAAATATTCGGCCAGCGTCAAGCCGGTCAACGCAACCCGGGCGCGAGCGCCCGGCGGCTCGTTCATCTGGCCGAAGACCAGCGCCGCCTTCGAACCGGGTCCATCAAGCTTGATCACCTCGGATTCGATGAATTCATGATAGAGGTCGTTGCCTTCACGGGTGCGCTCGCCGACGCCGGCGAACACCGACACGCCGCCATGGCCTTTGGCGACGTTATTGATCAGTTCCTGAATCAGCACAGTCTTGCCGACGCCGGCGCCGCCAAATAGTCCGACCTTGCCGCCGCGGGCATAAGGGGCGAGCAGATCGATGACCTTGATGCCGGTGACAAGGATCGATGTTTCTGTCGATTGATCGACAAAGGCCGGCGCTTGCCGATGGATCGGCATATATTTCGTTGCCTCGACCGGGCCGCGCTCGTCGACCGGTTCGCCGATGACGTTGATAATGCGCCCTAGTGTACCGGGACCAACCGGCACACTAATCGGCGCACCGGTGTCCGTCACCTCGGCGCCGCGCACCAGACCGTCGGTGGTGTCCATGGCGATCGTGCGAACCGTGTTCTCGCCAAGCTGCTGCGCGACTTCCAGCACCACTTTCTGACCGCCGATATTGACGTTCAGCGCATTCAAGATCGCAGGCAGATCGCCATCGAACTGAACGTCAACCACCGCGCCCAGAACCTGCGTCACGCGCCCGACTACGTTATTAGCCATCTCATCTCTCTCTGTCTTCTGCCCTTCCGATCGCAAACCGACCATCGGAGCCCATTATTACCTGAAGTGTTAGAGCGCTTCCGCACCTGACACGATTTCGATCAATTCCTTAGTAATGGAGGCCTGACGCGCCCGGTTGTAGCGGAGCGTAAGCTTCTTGGTCAGGTCCTCGGCATTGCGCGAGGCGTTGTCCATTGCCGTCATTCTTGCGGCCTGCTCGCCCGCGGCGCTGTCCAGCAATGCACCGTAGATTTGGATCGCAAAATTGCGCGGAAGCAAGGCGGCTAGAATTTCGTCTTCGGACGGTTCGAATTCGTAAACCGGACGAACCTCGTGACTTTCTGCCTTTGCTGAACCGATAGGCAAAGCGAACGGTATCAATTGGGAGGTCGTCGGAATCTGGGAAATAACCGATTTGAAGCGGTTATAAATGATAGTGCAGACGTCGAATTCGTCAGCTTCGTACATTTCGACGATCGCATTCGCGACGCCTTCGGCCTCCGAAAAGGCAACCCGCTTGCTGCCGATACCTTCGAACGTCTCGACCAAGCGATCTGCCTGATCACGACGCAGAAGATCCTTCGCCTTGCGACCGACCGTCAGAAGCTTGACCTCCTTGCCGTCGGACAGCAACTGTCGAATCACGCGACGCGCTTCACGCACGGCGTTTGAATTAAAGCCGCCGGCCAGACCACGATCAGACGTCACCACCACGAGAAGATGTACCTGATCCCTTCCGGTGCCGGTCAGCAATTTCGGGCTACTGGAAGTTGCCACATAATTGGCCGCCAAGCGGGACAGGATTCCGGCCATACGCTCAGCATAGGGTTGAGCGATCTGCGCCTGCTCCTGAGCACGACGTAGTTTTGAAGCCGCGACCATTTTCATGGCCGAGGTAATCTTGCGCATATTTCGCACGCTGGCGATGCTGTTGCGCAGGTCCTTGAGGCTGGGCATGGGTTAGGTCCGGTCCCGGCTCTTTATGCGAAAACTTTGACGAACTGCTCAATCGCTGCAGCCAGCTTCGTCTCGGTGTCCTTTTTCAACTCCTTGTCGATCCGGATCGAGTCCAGAATATCGGCGTTCTTGGAACGAATACTGACGAGCAACTCTCGTTCAAAACGGACAACGTCCCTAATTGCGATCGTATCGAGATAGCCGCGAGTGCCGGCGAAAATCGAAACAACCTGCTCTTCGACCGGGAAGGGCGAGAACTGCGCCTGTTTCAGCAACTCAGTCAGACGCGAACCACGGGCCAGCATCTTCTGAGTTGTCGCGTCAAGATCCGAGGCGAACTGAGCGAACGCTTCCATTTCACGGAACTGGGCGAGGTCGAGCTTGATGCGGCCCGATACTTGTTTCATCGCCTTGATCTGAGCGGCGGAGCCGACTCGGCTGACCGAGATACCGACGTTGATGGCAGGCCTGACGCCTTTGAAGAATAGGCTAGTTTCCAGGAAAATCTGACCATCGGTAATCGAGATGACGTTGGTCGGGATATAGGCCGACACGTCTCCTGCCTGAGTTTCAATAATGGGCAGCGCGGTCAATGAACCCGAGCCGTGCGACTCAGCCATCTTTGCCGCGCGCTCCAACAGACGCGAGTGAAGATAGAAAACGTCACCGGGATAGGCTTCGCGGCCCGGCGGACGGCGAAGAAGCAAGGACATTTGACGATAAGCAACGGCTTGCTTCGACAGATCATCATAAACGATCAGCGCATGCATGCCGTTATCGCGGAAGAATTCACCCATCGCGCAACCAGCGTATGGCGCCAAAAACTGCAGCGGGGCCGGCTCGGACGCAGTGGCCGCTACGACGATGGAATATTCCAGAGCACCATACTCTTCCAGAGTACGAACCAGGTTCGCCACAGTAGAGCGCTTTTGACCGACGGCGACATAGACGCAATAGAGCTTCTTGGATTCATCAGTTGTCTGGTTGACCGTGCGCTGATTGAGAATGGCATCAAGTGCGACGGCCGTCTTGCCCGTCTGGCGATCACCAATGATCAGTTCGCGCTGACCGCGCCCAATCGGAACCAGGGAATCAATCGCCTTAAGACCAGTCTGCATGGGTTCATGAACCGACCGCCGCGGAATGATACCAGGGGCTTTAACATCGACGCGGCTGCGCCGGGTGGCATTGATCGGCCCTTTGCCGTCGATCGGATTTCCTAGCGCATCAACGACTCGGCCCAGCAACTCCTTGCCGACCGGCACTTCAACGATCGCGTTTGTGCGTTTGACCGTGTCGCCTTCCTTGATGCCGCTGTCGTCGCCGAAGATGACGACGCCGACATTATCGGATTCAAGATTGAGCGCCATTCCACGAATGCCGCCCGGAAACTCCACCATTTCGCCGGCTTCAACATTGTCGAGCCCGTAAACACGAGCAACGCCGTCACCCACTGATAGGACTTGGCCTACTTCGGAAACGGCCGCATCGGTGCCGAAATTCTCGATCTGCTGCTTCAGAATGGCGGCGATTTCCGCGGGACGAATATCCATAACGATCAGGCTCCCTTCATGATCCGCTCCAGCCCGATTAGCTTGGTGCGGATTGAACTATCGATCAGCTTCGAGCCGATCTTGACGACAAGTCCGCCCAAAAGGGACGGATCGACTTTAGCGTTGATCCGGACTTTTGCGGCGAGTGTTTGATTGAGTTTTTCGGTTAACCGCTCAGCCTGTTCCGATGTGAGCGGTTGGGCGGAGGTCACATCGACCGTCATTTGACCACGACGCCGAGCAAGTTCGCCAAGGAAAGCATCGGCAATTGCATCAAGTGCGAAGAGGCGGCGATTGCGCGCCAGCACACCCAGGAAACTCAAAACTACCGACGACAAACCGACCGCTTTGCCGATTTCGATGATGGCATTGCCCTGCTGCGCACCGTTAAACATCGGATTGCGCAAAGCGCCGCGCAGATTTTCATTTTCGGCCAATAGGGCCTTCAGCTTCAGAAGGTCACCTTCGATTTGATCGAGGGTGTGCCTTTCGTCAGCAATATCGAATAGCGCGCTGGCATAGCGCGCGGCAATGATCGGCGATGCGTTTGCAGTACCAGCCACTCTTTAGAAATCCCGGTTCGACGGGCCGGAACGGCCCATTTCGGCACGCGCTGTAAGGCACGGAAAATCGCCGGCCAGACATGCCCGGCGCGGAGACGGGTGCCGTTTAACACGAGCAGGCGGCGGGGCGCAACACTGCCTGATGGCGAGAATCAGGGCAGTTTGGCGCATGCTGGTACTCGCTTGCCCGCAGTCCCCGCAGTAATCGGGCACAAAGGCCTTGCGGGAAGTCCCTTCAACGGCCGCAGCCGATTTCCGGCTTGGGAAACCTAGCCACTATTTTTGCAGCACTTAGCTTATCTTGGTCCCTATCAAATGCTACAGGAAGACCACGGTCAGCAGAGCCGCAAATGCATGACTGTGGCAAAGCTCGCTTCACATCACTAAACTGCACTACAAGATCAATAAGCGCCTTAATCGTTCGCGGGACTAATCCAGTCGGCGGCGTAGGTTCCAAGGGCAATCGGCATTCCAAGAAACGCCCGCGTCTTATAGCCGTTGCAGGTTCAATTCATGACAATTCAGCGAGTGCTTGCCCGACTGGTTGCTTATAGCCAGCGCAATGCCTTTTTGGTGGCACTGTTGGCCATCGTTGCGGTCAGCCTGGGCGGTGTAATTGCGGCAAAGAAGCTAAGCGTTACGACAGACACGGCCCTGATGTTCCCGGAAACTCTCCCCTGGCGCGCTAGCCAGTTGGAGTTCAACAGGGATTTCCCCCAGGTAACCGACCTCATGGTTGCCGTGATCGACGCAAGGATCCCAGAAGAAGCCGACGCCACCGCGGCCGGATTAGTCGAAGCACTTGCACCCGATCACGATCATTTTGTCGAAATCCGTCGGCCCGACGCCTCTCCTTATCTGGCAAAGGAAGGACTGCTGCTGTTCGACAAACGGCAGTTACAGGATTCGCTGGATACGATCATTTCTGCCCAGCCATTCCTCGGCGAGCTTTCAGCCGATCCGACAGCTAGAGGCGTATTCGGCGCCTTGTCGCTGATAGGAACCGGTGTCGAACACGACTCCGGCGACATCTCCTCATATCTTCCCGCGCTCGAGGGGTTCCACCAGACAATGGCGAGTGCGATTGTCGGGAAAGCCCGGCCTTTGTCCTGGACAAAGCTGCTCGGCGGGAAATTGTCCGATTTGGCGGGACAGTACAAATTCGTCTTGCTCCGAATCAAACCCGAATTCGGCGCATTAAGGCCGGGAGGCGCAGCAACGGACGCTATCCGCACAGCTGCTGCTGGGCTCGAATTTGTAAAATCCGGCGACGCGCATATCCGCATTACCGGGCCAGTGGCTTTGGCGGACGACGAATTCTCGTCGGTCGCCGAAGGAGCCGCGATCGGCATGTTGGGCAGCCTGCTTCTGATTACACTGTGGCTCTATCTTGCTGTCCACAGTTGGCGGCTGATCGTGCCGATCCTCCTCACCTTGGGGACCGGGCTTGTATTGACCCTGGTTTTTGCAGCTCTGGCAGTCGGTACACTGAACCTCGTCTCAGTCGGATTCGGCATATTATTTATTGGTATCGCGGTCGATTTCGCGATCCAATTCAGTGTGCGGTTCCGCGAAGTGCGCACCACGATCGCCGATATCGCCCCTGCCTTGGATGAAACAGGCCGGCGCGTAGCACGCCAGATACTCGTTGCCGCAGCGGCGACGGCCGCGGGCTTTCTTGCATTTGTTCCGACTGAGTTCCGAGGCGTGGCAGAACTGGGTCTGATCGCCGGGATCGGCATGCTCATCGCCTTTTTCTGCACACTCACGTTTCTGCCGGCCTTCATTGTTTTGTTTCGGCCGCACGGTGAAAAATCTGAGGTCGGCTTCGTTTGGGCCGCACCCCTGGACGGATTCATGCGCCGGCATCGTTGGCCGATTCTCGGGCTGTTCGGAGTTCTGGCGGTCGCTGCGCTCGTGCTTCTGCCCAAACTGACCTTCGACTCTGACCCTCTGCACACCAAGAATGCGAACACCGAGGCAGTTCGCACCCTCTACGACCTGATCGATTCGCCGCTAACCAACCCGTTTACTATCGACATAATCGCACCAAGCGTTGCCCAAGCGGACAAGACAGCCCAGCGACTGTCTAGGCTGTCGTTAGTCTCGACCACGCTCACTATTACCAGTTTCGTACCGACGGATCAGGCCGCCAAATTGGCGCTCGTGGCCGATGCAGCGTCGCTGCTGGGCCCTACTTTGGATTCACCGCCGCAAACCGAACCCGTGACACCACTCCAGATGCGATTGGCGGCTGCAGCCGCATTAAGGAAAATAGCGCCCGCGTTGCTCAAATTGTCGGCCGACCATCCCCTTGCCGCCATCGCGGGCGACCTGAGACAGCTATCTTCGGCCGACGATACGGTGCTTCTGAACGTCAATCGGGCTCTATGCCGGTTCCTCCCGGCACAACTCACTCAGTTAAGAAATCTCATGGATGCTGGACCGGTTACGCTGAAAGATATCCCGGCCGATATCGCGCGGGATTGGTTATTGCCGGATGGTCGCGCACGCGTGCAGCTACTGCCAAAGCCCGAGGCACGTGACAGCGCCGGTCTGCGCCGGTTTGCCGATCAAGTCCTGTCAGTCGCACCCGACGCGGGCGGTGCGGCAATCATTATCGTTCAAACTGCCGATACTATTATTGGCGCTTTCCGTTCAGCGGCGGCGACCGCGCTGGTCGCTATCGCCATCATCCTATTCATCGCCCTGCGACGACCACTGGATGTTATGTTGGTTTTGGCGCCCTTGATGCTGTCGGCAATGCTGACAGTTCTCGTCGCCGTTTTGGTGCCGGTACCGCTCAATTTCGCCAACATTATCGCTCTCCCGCTCCTATTGGGGGTCGGCGTATCGTTCAATATTTACTTCGTGATGAATTGGCGCGCAGGGCAAACTTCCATTCTCGGTTCGGCGACCGCTCGTGCCATATTATTCTCTGCGCTGACGACCGGCACCGCCTTCGGATCTCTTGCATTGTCAGCCCATCCCGGAACGGCGAGCATGGGAACACTTCTGCTGATCAGCCTGGGATGTACGTTGGTCGCCAGTTTGGGCTTTATTCCGGCACTTCTTGCAGTAATGCCAAAGCCGAAAGACATTAGCCGACCGAACTGACCTTCGGGTCCGATCCTTCGTTCAGCGCGGGAAGTACCACCGAGACAGGCTGGGCTATCGGCCGGGCATCGCTGTTCGTGCCCATCTTATGCCCACGCCAAACAACTTCATCGACGCCAAAGGAAGCGGCTATTTCAGCAATGGATAAAATATCTCGGAACGGAAGCATCCAGAATGGCGTGGCAAAAGCAGGGCGTCCGACCAACGGTCGCAGGGCCGTATCGATGAGGCGCGTTGCCATAGCACGAATAATCCAGGCCCCGATGAACAGCGATATAGCCCAGGTCGCGGCCCCGGAGAACGCAATAGCCATCATGGACCAGAACAAGGGATACTGAAGAGTCGAACCGCATAAAGATACCGGGGCTAGTGCCCGTATTGTGCTGGTCCAGCGAATCTCGTGTTCCCACAAGGTTGGAAGTGTCGGCTCAGGTACGGTCGCAGCAGGTATTGTGTCTGCAAGGCCGACCGAGAGGCCGAGATTGCGAACCCGCTGCCCCATGACGTTGTCTTCGGCGAGAAGTTGTACCAGCGCTCGAAAGCCGCCAGTGCGCTCCAAAGTATCACGCCGGAGCATTGCAGTACTCCCGAGGCAGTCTTCACGACCCATAGCTCGAGACAACAAGACACCTGGCAAGAAACTGTGGCTGATCTGAGTAGCACCCATGTGCGATGCCCAGCCTTTTTTTGCTGGTTGCAGCCCGATGTACAGCGACGTGACTAAGCCTGTCCCGGGCTTTTCGAGTGCTGCGATTAGCCGTTCGAGGTAATTTGGCGGCAGATGAAGGTCGCTGTCGGAGATCACCAAGACATCATACCGCGCGGACGGCAGCATATTGATCAAATTGGCGACCTTACGATTCGCACCGTGAGGTGTGGGATCGATGACGACCGCAATGTCGCGCTCGGGGAACCGCTTCTGCAGACGCCGCAACACGGGCAAGGCCGCGTCATTTGGATCTTGAATTCCAAAGACGATCTGAAATTCCGGATAATCCTGCTGAAAACATGAGGAAAGTGCTTCCTCCAACAGGGGTTCGTCGCCGCACAACGGCTTAAGAATTGTTATTGGCGGATATTCGCTGGGAGGCTCGTTACTGCCGCGCCTGGCGAATCGACGGACAACCGCCACCCCCAAAATGCATTGCAGTAAGCCTAAGCCGGCGAACAATGCCATAAGGTCCGCGACGGCGGTCACTTGAGGACTGGCATGCGGTAAGGATCAGTCATTTGAGTTGCTTCATCCCCGGTAGGATCGTTTAAGCCATGAGATATATTCTAACTTCGATTATCAATATCCCGGAATCCTCGTTCTTAATATGAAGAATTTTAAGCTCCTGTCGATTGCCCTCGCCATAGTCGGGGTCACTGCCGCGACTCTGCTGGTCGGGTGGTTTGGTTTCGGCCGTGTCGCAACAGCGGTTTTATCAGCCGGCGCCAAGGGCTTCCTTATCTTTTGCGTCTGGCAAATCATCGTCATGGCGATCTTAGGAGTGGCATGGCGCGTGGTGGCGCCTGTACCTGGCACTCGCGCGCTAGCGGTGTTTGTCTGGGGACGAATGGTTCGCGATTCCGCCGCAAGCTGCCTGCCATTCTCGCCGGTGGGTGGATTCGTGATCGGTGCGCGAGCCATCACTTTGCATGGCATCGCCTGGCCGGTCGCAGCGATTTCCACTGTTGTGGACCTGACTGCGGAATTTGCTTCGGAGATTCTTTTCGCGCTGGGCGGATTGCTGATCCTGCTGGGCCGCACATCGAACGCGGCCGTCATTCGACCGGTGGAAATCGGAGTCGGTGTGGCACTTGTTGCCGGTATCGCCGTGCTGCGCTTGCAACGGGGTGTTGCGCCCTTATTTATGAAACTGGGCACGCGCCTGTTTGGCCAATGGTTCGGCGGCGCGGAACATGAGGGGATTTCGGCGGTTCAGTTAACCGCGACGTATGGCGACAGTACGAGGCTGGCGCTTTGCACGGTCATTCATTTGGCCGGATGGTTTGGAAAGGGTCTGGGAAATTGGATCGCCTTTCGGCTGCTAGGCTCCGATCTGGATCTTATGGGTGCGCTGGCGATCGAAGGGTTGCTGCATGTCGTAATGGCAACCGCCGTTCTGATCCCAGGCTATGCTGGTGTGCAGGAGGCGGGCTATGTCGCCTTGGGGTCTCTTTTCGGCGTTTCGCCGGAAATTGCGCTGGGCGTATCCCTCTTGCGGCGCGCGCGCGACATCGCAATTGGAATTCCTATTATCCTTTTCTGGCAGCTTGTCGAAGTGAGGCGTTTGCGCAGCCTGCCTGCGGCATAGCGGCACTGACTACCAGATATGAACAAACCGCATTTGCAGCGTGCTGCATTGCAACATAAGCTAAGCTCAATCTAGGAGCAGAATCATGCGACCGACAAATTTTCAGGGCAATATTCACATCATCAACTTTCCGTCGAGCACATCGGCGGCTGAGTTGGCCGAACTGTTCGATGAATTCGGGTTGGTACTGGGTGCACATATCAAATCGATTCCGTCGACTGGCGGTCATCTGCGTTTGGGAATTGTCTCACTGGCGCCTGACAAAGTGGCCGACAAAGCAATCGAAGCATTGCAGGGATATCAACTCGGCGGCCAGAAATTGAAGCTGAAAAGGTCTGTCCCTCCGGTAAAGGGCGAAAAGAAGCAGGCGGCACGACACGCCCCGGTGGAACGGACAACGCAAAATTCCGCCGAGCGCTTTCCGGTTCGCATGCCTACCGAGCCACCGCGCAAGGTTATCGTTGAATATCGCGGCCGACGCGCTTTGAACCGCGCAATCACCCGGTAACTTGATCCTCGGCTAGTCCTTCGGGATATCGAGTACCATCAGCGTGGTGCCCATGTGCGCACACAGGCGACCCTGCGAATCCGTGATCCGCGCCTCCGCGGTCGCGGTGCGCGATCCCAGATGAATGACTTTGCCGACGCAAGTTGCGCGGCCGCTCGCCATACTGACCGCCCGGATAAAGTTGATATGCAATTCAAGCGTGGTGCAGGTCTTTCCGAAGGGCAGGCGCGAGTGCACAGCCAATCCAGCAGCGGTATCGCACAGAGCGCTTAATATTCCCCCGTGGACGCATGCGATCAGATTGTAATGTTGTTCGGCGGGGTCGAGCGCGAAGACCATCTCGCCCGGTTCGACTGAAATCGGCTTGAAGCCCTGCAACTCGAAAGACGGCGGCAGCGGCATTTCGCCTGAGACCATCGCGCGCAGGATGTCGATCCAGGGAAGTTTTTTCTCCACACCCTGAAGTATGGCGGGATCGCACCATGATACGGTGATCTGGCGATTGTGCTGGATACGGTCAGGCATAAATCTTCCCTGTCTTGCGAAGGACTTCCAAAATATTAAACCGGCGCTGGCGGCAAGACGATAAACGTTGTGCTCATCAAGGCACAAAGATTTCCAGCCGCATCGATCACGCGCGCTTCGGCCGTAGCCGTGCGGGCGCCGACCCGGATAGCCCGGCCCACGCAGCTGATATGCCCGGATTCCAGCGTTACAGGGTGCAACAGGCTGACTTGCAATTCCAAAGTGGCGCAGCTTACCCCCGCGGGAACCCGCGTGTGGATCGCATAGCCTGCCGCCGTATCGGTGAGAGCCGTCAGGATTCCCGCCTGCATTGCCCCGCCATGATCGAGATGCTGCTCAGCGGGCAACAAAGCCAGCGCCACTTTGCCAGGCTCAACCAGAACAAGTTCCGCACCCAGAAGCGCCATGCATGGCTCGATCGGGATCGAGCCATCTCTTACGGCACGGAACAGATCGATAGGCTTCATCAGCTTTCGCGCGGCATAGAGCCGAGTCGGCTCCGACCAGGTGACCAAGACCCCACGATTGGCTTTTGCATTGTTCATAGACGGCTATTAGCGAACGCGGCGCGTTAGAGAAAGCTGTAGGGATCGATGTCGACTTGAACGCGCACGTGCCCGGGTATGGCGACGCGATTGACCCAGTCTGACATCAGCGGCTGGACCGGGACGTCGCGTCGCGCCTTTAGGAGCAGTCGTTCCCGGTGCAGACCGCGCAGCATTGAAAGCGGCGCCGGCGCCGGACCCAATACGACGATACCCTCGCCACGCGGCGCAGCGCGTGCCAGTTCCCGAGCAACCTGCCCGACCTCGGCAGTATCGGGGCCCGAGACAATAATAGCCGCCAAGCGCGAAAACGGGGGCATGGCCGCGGCACGGCGCTCGTCCGCCTCCACCGCTAGAAAGGCCTCGCGCTGATTGTCTGCCAAGGCCTGCATTACCCGATGCTCCGGCATATAGGTTTGCAGCAGGACGTGTCCCGGCCTCTGTGCCCGCCCTGCCCGGCCCGCGACCTGATGGAGCAGCTGGTAGGTTCGCTCCGACGCCCTGAGATCACCGCCGGTGAGACCCAGATCGGCGTCGACGACACCCACCAGGGTCAGCATCGGGAAATGATGCCCCTTCGCGATGATTTGGGTCCCGATCACGATATCGACCTCATGATCCTGCACCTGCCGAATGGCTTCCTGCAGAGCCATCCCGCGTCCGGCGAAGCCTTGAAACATATCGCTTGCCAACAACGAGACGCGGGCATCGGGAAAAAGCTCGCTCACCTCATCGGATATGCGCTCTACCCCCGGCCCGCATGGGGCGAAGCTGCCGACATTGTCGCATTGCGGACAGTTCGTCGGGATCGGCTCCGCATGGTCGCAGTGATGGCACCTAAGCAAGCCCTGGAACCGGTGCTCCACCAACCAGGCCGTACAGTTGGGGCATTGCATGCGATGCCCGCATGACCGGCAGAGGGTTAGGGGTGCATAGCCACGCCGATTGAGGAACAGCATCGCCTGCTCGCCCGCAGCCAGAGTATCGGCCACAGCCTGCGTTAGCATGGGGCTGAGGAAACGGCGTGCAGGCGGGCGTTCCCGCCGCATATCGATCAGCCCAATTCTCGGCAACGCGGCACCGGCGTGGCGGGAGGGGAGATACAATCTGTCATAGCGGCCGGCCTCGGCATTCACGACCGATTCAAGCGAGGGAGTAGCCGATACCAGCACAATGGGAAAACCGCCCAGGTGGGCTCGCGCTACTGCCATGTCGCGGGCGTGATAGATGACGCCGTCTTCCTGTTTGAATGCCGCCTCGTGCTCCTCATCGACGACGATGAGACCCAGATCGCAATAGGGCAGAAACAAAGCAGAGCGCGCGCCGACGACGACCTTGGTTTTGCCCTCGGCCACGCCGCGCCAGGTCATCCGCCGGGCAGCCGGTCCGACGTCGGAGTGCCACAGTGCGGGCATCGCGCCGAAACGCCTGGCGAAGCGATCCAGCAACTGGGCCGAGAGCGCGATCTCAGGTAACAGAACCAGCGACTGTCGGCCCGCAGCGATATTGGCCGCCACCGCCTCAAAATAGACTTCGGTCTTACCTGCCCCCGTAACGCCGTCGAGCAATGTAGCAGAATAGCCGGCGCCGAGCTTTGCCTTCAGACGGTCTGCCGCCAGCACTTGATCGTCCGACAAAGTCGGTCCGTCACCCAGCGGCTCGAATGCGGCGGCCGGGTAGCGGGGCGGCATCATCACGGTTTCGAGCGCGCCTGAATCGGCCAAACCGCGTACCACAGCCACACCGCAGCCCGCTGCCTCGGCCAATTCCTGGGCGGCTGCGGTACCTCGCTCTTCGAGAACGTCGAATATGCGACGGCGGGCGGGGGTGAGCGCGATATCCGGCAAGGTCTGCGCTCGGCGGAAAGCGACACCGCCCCTTGGCTGCTCCAACGCCTTTGGCGCGGTCAGCGACATCCGCATCACCGTCCCTGGCGGCGACAGCGTATAAGCGCCAACCCAATCGATAAAGCGGCGGTGGATCTCCGGCATGGACGGGGCATCGAAGCGACCGGCGACCGGCTTCATCTTCTTGGCTGAAACATCTCCCAGCCCCTCTCCCCAGACGACCCCCAGCACCTCACGCGGACCCAGCGGTACGCGAACGTAATCGCCGACGACCAGATTCATCTCGGGGGGGGCGAGATAATCGTAAGGACCGAGCGGGTATGGCAGCAAAACGGAAACACGGCGCCAATCCGAGCGATCCGTATCTCCTTTTTGTGAACTGGCATCGACATCGGCCATGCTTTAAACTCTGGGCAAGGGAATCGGGCGTTCGAGTCCGCTTCTCCGCCAGTTGGTTCCTATACCCGGATAAGTCATGAAATTCTTCGTCGATACCGCCGAAATTGCCGACATCCGGGACCTTGCTGAGACTGGCTTGCTTGATGGGGTAACCACCAACCCGTCGCTCGTCGCCAAGTCGGGGCGGCAATTCATCGATCTGGTCAAGGAAATTTGCGAGGTCGTGGACGGTCCGGTCAGCGCCGAAGTCGCCTCGACCGATTTCGACACGATGCTCGCGGAAGGCAAATTTCTCAGCACGTTGGCTCCCAATATCGCGGTAAAAGTGCCGCTCACGCCGGCGGGACTCAAAGTGTGCAAGACTTTGTCGCGCGACGGCACAATGGTCAACGTGACGCTGTGCTTTTCCGCGGCGCAGGCGCTGCTGGCGGCCAAAGCCGGTGCGACCTTCGTTTCGCCCTTCGTCGGACGTCTGGACGATGTCGGCGAGAACGGCATGAACCTGATCGCCGACATCGCCCAGATCTATGCGATGTACGATGAGATCGACACCCAGATACTGGTCGCGTCGATTCGCCATCCGATCCATCTGATCGAAGCCGCAAAGCTGGGCGCGGATGTTGCGACCATGCCGCCGGCGGTCATCCGCTCGCTGTTCAACCACCCGCTGACGGATAAGGGTTTGGCCCAGTTTGTCGCGGATTGGGCCAAGACAGGGCAAACGATACCCACCTTGCCGGCCGGCAAGAAAACCAAGTCGGTCGTCCTGTGAAAGGCACTCGCGAGACCGGACCGGCACCGCGAAAGCTGGCCCAGCCAGCACAGCCGATCGACGAGGCGACCGAGGCGGAAATCGCCGCCTATCTGGCAGCCCATCCCGACTTCGTGCAGCGCCACCCTGCGCTGCTGAGAACCCTGACACCCCCCTCGATCGATCGCGGCAAGGGCGTCGTGGATTTTCAACGATTCATGGTCGCGCGGCTGCAGGGCGATATCGACCAACTGACCCTCGACAACACCGCGCTCATTCATACCGCACGAGCCAATGCACATAGCCAGGCGCGTATTCACGCCGCCGCCTTGGCATTGATCGAAGCGCAAAGCCTGGGGCAGTTGCTTGAGGTCCTGACCGGCGACCTGATGGATGTTCTCGATGTGGACGTTATCGCGATGGTCGTCGAATCGAATGGTGTCGACCTGCCGCATGTCGCTGCATCAGGGATCAGGATCGTCGAGTCCGGCGCGGTCGACGACTGGCTGGGCCGGCACGAAGCCCTGCTGCAGGGTAATATCGCTGGCGATTCCGCCATCTACGGCGAAGGCGCGGGCCTGATCCAGAGCGAGGCATTGCTGCGGCTCGTCATCAGTTCGCGAACTCCGACCGGGCTCGTCGCCTTCGGCAGCCGCGATCCCAATCTCTTCCATGAAGGCCAGGGAACCGAACTGATTACCTTCCTGGGCGGCGTCATCCAGCGGCTGCTGCGCGCATGGCTGGATCTTCCGGCCTGAGCCCTTCCGCGGTTAAGGGCCGCACCGAGACCAATCTTGCCCTGGCTGCGGCCGAGGATCTGGCTGCGGTCCTGCCGCGTTGGCGGGACTGGCTGGAGGTCGAGCGGCAATTCTCGCCCCATACCGTCACCGCCTATGTCGGAGATCTGACGGGTTTCCTGGGCTTCTTCGCCGGCCATCGTGGTCAGCCAGTCAGGCTGCGCGATCTGGCCGATGCCGGGCTGGCCGACTTTCGGGCCTGGCTGGCGCGGCGAACGGCGGCTGGCGCTACGGCGGCCAGCCGCGCCAGGGCTGTCTCGGCCCTGCGCAATTTCTTCCGCTGGCTCGACCGTTCGGGAATATTGCACAATGCTAAAATTGGCGCCCTGTCGGCGCCCAAGCTGCCGAGGACGGCGCCCAAACCCCTGCCGGTCGCCGATGCTGCTGCCTTACTCGAGGCAGCCGAGACTTTCGTCGAAGAACCCTGGATCGGCCTGCGTGACCGGGCGCTGTTTACGCTGCTCTACGGCTGCGGCCTGCGCATATCCGAGGCGCTAGCCCTGAACCGGGGTGCCCTGCCGCTGGGCTTGTCGCTCAGGGTGCTTGGCAAAGGCCACAAGGAACGGCTGGTGCCGGTGCTGCCCGCGGTCAGCGAGGCCGTTGCACTTTACGCCGAGTCCTGTCCCTTCCGGGGCGACAAGGACGATGCGCTGTTCGTCGGCGCCCGCGGCAAGCGGCTGGATCCGGCCATCGCACAGAAGTCGATGCGCAGTCTTCGGCACCAATTGCAGTTACCGGATACGGCCACGCCCCATGCACTGCGCCATTCCTTCGCCACGCATCTCCTGGGCGGCGGCGGGGACTTAAGGGCGATACAAGAACTGCTTGGCCACGCTTCGCTCTCCACCACGCAGCGTTACACCGAAGTCGAGACCGAGCAGCTTCTGTCCGTCTATCGGGATGCCCATCCAAGAGCCCGGGGATGAGCGCCGGCTACTCCGGCACGCCGTTGGTGAAGAAGCTCGGCTACAAGCTCGGATACCGCGCCTTATGGCTGGATACGCCGGACGATTATTCCGCCTGGCTCGGCGGCTTACCGGACGGCGTCACGACGGATCGTGCGTCTTCCGGGACACCTTATGACCTGGTGCATCTGTTCGCGCGAACCCTTGCCGAATTCGACCGGCAACTTCCGCAGGCGCGGGCGGCTCTGAAGTCCGAGGGGATGATCTGGGTGTCCTGGTATAAGCAGGCAGCTAAAATACCGACCGACGTGACCGAAAATGCAATCCGCGCGCGGGCCTTGGCGGGCGACCTGGTGGATGTGAAGGTCTGCGCCGTCAGCGACATCTGGTCCGGCCTGAAGTTGGTGATCCGCAAGGCGCTGCGGTGATCGCCTAGCTCAGCGGCCGGATATACCGCTTGGCGAAATCCTCCATCAGCCGCTTCTTGTCGTCCAGCGACGAATGCAGTCCCAGGCTGAAATAGAACGGGTAGCTCACGCCCGAGGTCATGCCCTGGTCGGCCAGCCGCTTGAAGGTGTCGATGTCGGGCGGGGTCGAGAGGGGGATGACCGTCTCGAACGGCAGGTGGTCGCGTCCGGCCTCGCGCCGCATGCGGTTGAGCTCGGCCAGCAGCCCCGGCACCTCGTCCGGCATGTTGCCGGCGCCGATCAAGCCGTCAGCAACCTCGGCAATGCGCTTCAGCGCCTTGGGGGCATGGCCGCCGAGATAGATCGGCACGGTCTTCTCGGGCGCGGGCGCGATCTGCAGCGCGGGAAAGTCGTAGATTTCGCCCTTGTGGGAGACCATCCCGCCGGCCCACAGCTTGCGCAGGACGGCGATCTGCTCGTCCATGATCTTCCCCCGCTTGTGGAAGTCGACGCCGTATATGTCGAACTCGTCCTTCATCCAGCCGATGCCGGCGCCAAGGATGAAGCGGTTGTTGGTTAGGATGGCGAGCGTGCCGGTAGCCTTCGCCACCTCGAACGGGCTCCTGAGCGGCAGCACGTAGACCGCGGTCGAGAGCTTGAGCCAGGTCGTGGCCGCCGCCATCGCCATGATCGAGATCCAGGCATCGGGGTAGGGCCAGTCCGGGCTCATCGCCGGCTTACCGGTCGTCGAGTAGGGATATTGGGCCTTGACCACCTCGGGATAGACCGCGTGATCGGCGTTCATTACCCCTTCGAAGCCGACCTCCTCGGCGAACTTCGCCACCTCGGCCAGCTGCTCGACCTCAATCCACGGAACCATCTGCCAGAACTTCATGCGACTTCCTCCCGAACCGATTCCCACCAGCCTGTCGATTCCCACCAACCTAGCGGGACTATTCTATCTGTGCGACCTTGATTCCAACGCCGGTCCGCTTTAACCGCCAATCCGATAAGGACCACAGGGGAAGTTCGTCTATGTCTAACGACATCATAATCGATGATCTGCGCCATCCGGTGCTGAGCGAGACGCAGAAGGCCGGTCAGGCCTGGGGCGACGCCAACCCAATCACCTTTACCGAACAGGCGGTCCTCGATGTCGCGCGTCAGCGCACCGGCCTTACCGATTTCGGGCCGGACGATTTCCGCGAGCGGATGAACATGCTCTTCACCGAGTGGAACGCCGACCGGGGCATGAGCAATATCCATCGCCATACGCTGTGGAGCTATGTCACCCGCTATGCCGCCAACCGGCTTCTGTTCCGGGACATACTGAAGCGCCACCCCGAGATCCACGATGAGGTGATCGAAAAGCCGATCATCGTCGCCGGCCTGCCCCGTTCGGGCACTACCCATCTGGTCAATATCCTGGCTGCCGACCAGCGCCTGAGGTCCCTGCCCTTGTGGGAATCTTACGAGCCCCTGCCCATACCCGGCGAAGCAATGCTGCCGAACGGTGTCGATCCGCGCTATCAGCGCTGCGCCGACGCCTGGGATCAACTGCGGGCAAGCGTGCCGCTGCTGGCGGCGATGCATCCGATGGAGCCCGACCATATCCATGAAGAGCTGGAGCTGATGGGCCCCGACTTCGCCTCCTATAATTTCGAGTGGATATCGAAAATCCCCAAATGGCGGGACCATTATTACGCCACCGACCAGACCCCCCATTACGAATATCTGAAGACCGCGCTGAAGGTTCTTCAGTGGATCAGGGGGCCAAAGCGCTGGGTTCTGAAATGCCCTCAGCACATGGAACAGCTGCCGGTCCTGAAAAAGGTCTTCCCCGACGCTACGGTCGTGATCACCCATCGCGATCCGGTCGCGGTCGTCCAATCGGCAGTGACGATGACCGGATACACCCAACGTTTCTACCGCAACAGCGTCGAGCCTGAGGCTCTGCTCGCCTATTGGTCCGACCGGATCGAGCATCTGCTGCGCGCCTGCGTGCAGGACCGCGCCGTCTGGCCGGAGGGGCAGAGTGTCGATGTCTATTTCGACCGCTTCATGGCCGACGACATGGGCACGGTAGAGGGGATTGAGGCTAAGGCCGGCTTGCCCATGACCCCGGCCGTCAGAGCCCAGATCGATCAGTTCCTGAACGAACATCAGCGCGGCAAGGAAGGCCGCGTGATCTATAACCTGAAACGCGATTTCGGCGCCGACCCGGCGGAACTTCGCAAACGTTTCCAGTTCTATTTCGACGCCTTCCCGGTAAAGGCAGAGGTTAAGTAGAGTCTAATAATTTACGCCTCGTCATTGCGAGCGCAGCGAAGCAATCCAGAGTCACAGGCACGAACCATCCTGGATTGCCGCGTCGCTACGCTCCCCGCAATGACGATCATAGGAGAGCAAACGCATGGACACACTCGACGGTAAGCGCGTCATCGTCACCGGCGGCGCGGGCGGCATCGGCAATGCGGCGGTCAAGGCGCTGGTTGAGGCCGGCGCGCGTGTCGCCTGTACCTATAACGCCGCAAAACCCGATCTGCCCGCCGGCGTTCACGGCCAGCGCTGCGACATCACGAGCAAGACCGACATCGATGAGGCCTTCGACCATTTTGCCCGTGCGCTCGGTGGACTGGATGGGCTGATCCATGCCGCCGGGGTTCACGGCTCCTGCCCCGCCGATCAATTGAGCGAGGCCGATTGGGACGGCATGTTCGCCCTCAACGGGCGGGCGACGATGCTGACCAATCAGGCGGCATTCCGCCATATGAAGGCGGGCGGCGGGTCGATTGTGAATATGGGCTCGGTCGAGGGTGTGCGCGGCTATGCCGGGAACGCCTGCTATGCCGCAACCCGCGGCGCGGTGATGGCCTGGACACGCAGCATCGCGCTGGAATGGGGCAAGTATAATATCCGCGCCAACTGTGTGGCCCCTGTCGTCTTCACCGGCCCGGCCGAGCGGATGCGGGCCAAGCTGGACGAAGCGACCAACGCCATGATCGACGCCCATCTGGCCCAGGCGATCCCGCTGGGCGGCAAAATGGGCGATGCGCGGACGGACCTGGCCCCGGTCCTGGTCTTCCTCGCCTCGGACGCCTCCCGCTTCATCACCGGCCAGACCATCTCGGTCGACGGCGGCTTCATGATGCTGGGCTCTTAAAAAGGGGAAGCGCGCGGCCGGCCCTTTTTTAGGCTACCCAAGCGTCAGGACCGCCGGTATTGCAAAGCTACCTTCTTCTCCCCTTTCCCACAGTTCGGACAGGATAGAGTCAAGCCAACTTCGAGGACGATATGCGTCTATTGTTTGTGGTTTGCCTGTCGCTATTTCTGATCGCAAAAATCGGCAGCGCCGGCGCCAATACCATAGATGCTCAGGTAGCCTTACGGCTTGCCTGCAGCGCGGCTGCCGAGATTTACGATGGCGATAAGCGGCAACTCGTCCAACGAGACTGCGGGTCGAACTACAAAGTTAGCGACGCCGGAAACGACTTTTGGCTCGTCGAGCCAAAGCAGCATTCGTTCGGGTACACCTCGTTTAGCGTTCGCAAGAGCAATGGCGATATAATTACGCACGCTACCAACTAGCTTATCGCTCGGCGACGGTCGATTGGACTTCAGCTGGGTACGGGCAGCATAATATTCTGCAGAAGAATGCGATGCTCCACTTCTTGTTTGTCCCGGTAGCAGAGACTAGGACACCATCTTTTCCAGCTTAGCCAACCGTCCTAGTCTGGACCCGTCGTTATAAACTGACTTATCCCTCTCGCTTCTTGAAGCGCAAACACGACCTGACCATCGTCCGCGCGGGCCACGAGATAGCCCGCCCTATGACCGAGTTCCACCATGCAGCGTAGGTAATTATCCGTGCCGAGCTGGTCGCCGCGAGCAATGCATGCGGCCCGGTCGTGAGCTAGGGCATCCTGAGTCAGTCGCGCATTTTCGCCCGGCGACGCACAGGCCGGCAGGATTAAGAGTGGCAAAATAGCGAGCTTGCTCACCATGCGCCTCCCGTTAGTAGTGGTAGAAACTCGCTCCATGGCAGCCTCCACCATTCTTGGTTTCTATGATTACGCTCAGATATGGCGCTGCCTGCGTTGATCATCTGCCTCTGGGTGCGGGAGGTATAATATGCGGAAATGAAACACCTGATGATCTACGCGTTCAGTTCAGTGGTGCCTGTCATTGCGGCGTTCGTTCTAGTGCGCTTCGTGCGAGCATCAATAAAATCCGGGAAGATTGTCGGGCGAGGCGGCTTTATCGGGGTAAGGACCTATTATCGAGTGGAAACGCCCGCCGTTTATTGGTTCTTTCTCATATTTAACACCCTGGTCGGCTTGGCGATGTTAGGCATAGTTGTAGGGCTTATTGTTTCGCAGGCTCCTAAGCTGACCCATTAGGAGAAGTTTTTTTTCCAAAGCGCCATAGCTCGGCCCGCCGCTTGCAACAGCGCCGGATTGCTACTTAAATGCCGGCCCGAATAAGGCCGTTCCTCCGCTCTATGGCCACCGGAACAGGCGTAACTGTTCCGACCTCGGGCAGTTCATAGTCCATAGTGCCATGAAAATTTTTGAAACTTTTACAACCGGATACGACGAGGTCGAGGATCGGATTAGTCTGGTCGGGTCCTGCCTGAAGGGGGATGTCGTCCAACTCTGGCTGAACCTGCGCCTCATGCAGAAATTCCTGCCGCCCATGATGGATTGGCTGAAGAATACCGATCGCGCCGAACCCGCCAAAGCTGCTCAGGTCCAGGGATTCATGCAGCAATCCGCCCGCGAGGCGATGGGGCAACAGCCGCCGGTCATGCCCACCGGGAATAGCGAAAAATGGCTTGTTCGCTCGCTCGATTTGAATTGGGGGCCCGGGCAGATCGTGCTCGTCCTTAAAGGGGAGGGCGATCAGGCGGCCACGATAGGCTTTCCGACTCTCATCGCACGGCAATGGCTGAATGTCGTTTACGACCTCTACAGGAAAGCAGACTGGCCTTTAACCATCTGGCCGGACTGGATGTCGGAAGGCGCAGCCGCGCCCGCTACCCCTCACATCGTAAAGCACTGATAAGCCGGCAGTTTAATGCTCGGTTCCTGAAAAACCATCGCCGGACGGCGAGAAGATCCTGGCATAGGCGTCTGCGCGCTCATCCCAAGTCTGCGCCACCTGAAGCAGTTTGGTGCGCATCTCGGGATCTGTGATCTGGTTGGAAAACGCCCGCAAGGACGCTGCCTGGGCGCGGCAGGACGGTTCATTATCGAATATTTCGGGCATTTTTCGGCTTTGCATAATCCGATTACGCGCGAACAACCCGATTGGATCAAATATTTATAAAATTATTATGGATATTATAACCTATTGATTAATATATATTTTTTAGTCTTGCCGTCAGTGGGCTAAGCCGGATCAGCCCCAGCAGCGCACCGCGCCGGTGTCGACATGGACGAAATCGTCTTCGGGGTAATAGCCCACGCCGCCCGATCTCATCGCCAGCGCCGCCTGATGCACAAGGGAAAGTCCGGTTCCCGGCAGGCGTATGTCGATGGCGCGGCCTTCCATGTGCAGGCTGTGCGCCGCCACCCCCGCCGATGCCTCATGCATCAATGCGTTGCTTTCCGGCGACCGGTATCCCGAAATCACATTGAAGGGCGCCGCGCTGCCCACGGTTGCATGCAGCCGGTGAATCACATCCAGCAACTGCGGGTCGATCGGGTGAATCTTGTTGTTGCGATAATCGCGCAGCACGACCGCGACGGCGCGTAGCGCATCGGGAACATACCGGCCGTTGTGCCAATATTCGGCCTTCAGCCGTTCCCCGGTATGCAGGTTGAGAAATGACAGTTCCCGCCCCGCCGCCGGGGCCATCAGCCCGCGCGCCAAGACCGGCAAAGGCAGCACCATCGCCGCCCCCATTCCCAATGCCGCCTTCAGCAAAAGACGGCGCGCCGGCATCTCGTTCGCCGGGCTCATCCCACCTATCGCACTGCGATTGTTCATCCCGACTCCTAAGCGAAATTTATTTCGTCCAGAAGGGAACTAAACAGTAATTCTTGAATTATCAATAGCCGTACTGCTATATAAATCACTACAGATTATTGTGATACAGAATTATAAAATATTTTTTATGATCTATATCCGTTTTATGAACCTCACAAGAACAATAACATAATTACTATTCAGGCCGTATTTGTTTTTACGTCAATGCAGCGGGAAAATAGACCGTGTATCGGATTTTTCCGGCACCTGAAACAGGATTTCCGCGATTGGCGGGTAACGGCGCTTTCGCGACCACACCTCGTCTGGTATGCAGCTTCCTATGGCCTGGATGTACGGTCCATCCGGGAAATGTTGCCTAAACGGTTAAGCCCGTGCGCACGGGTAATCCCGACAACATCGGTTCGATACACCGATTATGGAGTACTCGGTGGAGCAGAGTTACGATAAGGCTGCGGCCGAAAAGATCGCCATGCGCCCACTTCAACAGTGCCTGCGACACTGGGCGCTGACGAAACCGGTTGCCGTTGCCGTGGTCGACAACGGCACCGCATACAGCTATCGGCAAGTCGCAATCAATACCGTTCAATATATTAAAATGCTCGAAGCCGCCGGCCTGCGTAAGGGTATGCTTGTCGGTATCGTCTCCGACTACCGCTACCTGCATCTTTTGCTTCTTGTAGCCTGCTCGGCCATCGGCGCGACGACGATTTCCCTGACGGCGTTCGAACTGGATGCCGATCTGGAGCTTCAGCGCCGCTGCGAGCTGTTCCTGCTCGGGAGTGAAGTACCCGAAACCATCGCAGAAAACCTCAAAGGCGTTATCAGATTGAGCCAAGACTTGCTGGATCACGCACTGAATACGCCGGTAGATGATTTTTCCGCGCTGAATACCGTTCCTGGCGACAACGATATCGTCCAAATCGCCCGCAGCTCGGGAACGACGGGCACTTCAAAATTCATACCGCTCACCGAACCGCGCCACAGAGCGCGATTCAGGTCATATGTCTGGAGTTTCACGGACTTTTCGCAGATTTCCGATCTGATCATCGTCTTCAACCTGACGATGGGCGCCGCGGCGGCGATGGCGTTCATCAGTCTGCACTACGGCAAGACAATGAGATTTTGCACAATTCAGGATTTGGAACAGAACGTCGCGGCTGCTGATCGGTCATTCGTTCAGTTGCTGCCCTTCTATATCGCCGAAACAGTGAAGTCGTGCGGCGGGCGACCCTGGAAGAAAAAAGCCTACGAAGTGCGCAGCATCGGCGGACCGGTTCCGGATCATCTCCGAAGTCAGATTTTAGACCTGTTCGCTTCGAACGTGATTTCGGACTACGGCTCGATGGAGACGTCTGCGATTTCGGTGACCGGCGGCCCTGAAGCCGGAAAACTATATCCCGGCGTTTCGGTACGAATTTGCTCCGAAGCCGGCGACCTGCTTCCGCCGGGGAGAATCGGGGAAATTGAAGTCAAATCCGATCAGACGATCGGCGGATATCTCTGGGACCCGGAACTCAACCGAAAACATTTTAGAGACGGGTGGTTTCGTCTCTTCGATCTTGGCTATGGTACCGAAGCCGGCGAGTTGATTATCGTGGGGCGCGGGGACGATGTTCTCAATATCGGCGGCTTCAAAGTCGCGCCAGCCCATACCGAAAATCAGATCAAGCTTCTGGATGGCGTGAACGACGCAGTTCTGCTCGGCCTTCCCGATGCGCAGGGGATAGAGGAACTCCACGCCTATATAGAAAGGAACAATCCGGCCGACGATTCGGCTCTGCAGGAACGCATCCTGCGCACAATCTATTTCGGCGTCAGAGAGGTGACGCTGCACTTTGTCTCCAAATTGCCGCGAACCGAAAGCGGCAAGGTCCGAAGGGGCGAACTGCGCGACGGGCTTGCGGCGGCGAGAGCGAAACTCGCGATGACCGAGGCGAAGCTGGCTTCGAATTGACCAAAAGATACTAAAGCGTGCGGGCCGCCGTGGCGTTACCCGGATCGGTCTTTGCGGTCGGCGCCGCAGCCGGATGCAAAGCGGTCCATAGCAGCGCGTCGCGGCCATAGGGGTCGAGACCCAGCACCAGTTTGCCGTTGGGGTCGAGCCAGGCCGTGCGATAGACCAGCGAAACGGGCACCGGCTGCGACAACGCGATTAAGCGCAACTTGCCGGTCTTCTGCATATCGTCCAGGCTTTCGGGCAGCGACGCCGCCTTGTCGTCCAACAGCAGTTCGGCCAACCCCTTGGCGTTATCCAGACGCACGCAGCCATGGCTGTAATTACGCAGCTCGAACCGGAATTTGCCCTGATCCGGCGTGTCGTGCAGATAGATGTCCTGGGCATTCGGCATCACGAATTTATAAAGCCCCAGCGGGTTGTCCGGCCCGGCGGGCTGAACGTAACGCTCCCCGTCCTTATCGCTCACTCGCACAATTCCGTGCTTGGCGAAATAGGCGGCGCGATGGCCCCGAAGTTCTTTCAACACGACCGGCGGCAGTGTCCAAGTCGGGTTCAGCACCACCGTGGTGATCTCGGTTTCCAAAAGGGGCGTCTGGTTCTCCGCCGTGCCGTCGACCACAGACATCGCCAATATGACGTGATCGTCCTGAAAGACATTCAGCGAATAGGACGCGAGATTGACCACGACTCTGCGGCCCTGCGGGGGTGCTCCGGCCCAGCGGGCGCGCTCCAGATTGACGATCACCTGCCGCAGCCGATCCTCGGCCGGCATATTCAATGCCGCACGCGTATCCTTTCCGATCGTCCCGTCCGGCTTGATCCCGTGCGTGCCCTGGAAATCTTTGACGGCGGCGACAAGGTCCGGCGCATAGAGGGTCTGCGCGGCGCCGGTTGACGGTGTGGGGTCCGCCGCAATTCGCCCCTCCGCGATCAGCCGCAGCCGCAGCGCCGGTATCGCAGGATCGTGCCCGCCGGGGCGGATGGTCGCCCCATCGGGAAGCGCCTGCCAACCACCCGCCGCGGCCAGGGGCCGAAGCACGGCGAGTGTCGCCTTCAGGGCGCGATATTCCGGGGTCGAGGGCGGCCAGGCGGCAAACACTGCCGGCAGGGATGCCGGATCCAGCGTCGCCGCGCTCTCCAAAGCATTTTCCGTGTCGATGCCGCCTGACTTGAGCCCGCTTCGCTCGTCGGTTTGAAGCGGCGTCAATTTCCCGCCGCTGGCATCCTGAACGTAATGAAACAACCCGTCGCTGAGCAGCAGGTCCCGATCGACACGGTCCCCGTCCGCGGTCGCTCCGGCCAGGCTGGCGATTTCGGCTGTATGATATTCGGCCGGGTCCAGACCCTCGGCATCGGCCGAAGATAATAGGGCGGCGACCGCCGCAGCACGCGGGCCCAAACCCGCGCCATCGCTATCCCAGGCCGGCGCATAGTTGCGGCGGGAATAGAACGCCTGAAGCGCAACCTGGTTGAGGTTCACCCCGTGCGCGCTCAGCGGCTCGACCGCGGATACACGGGCCATGATCAGGCCGGTGCGCGCATCGGCCTGGGCCTCGGCTCGAACCGCCGGAAACAGGACAAGGATGATGCCGAAAATCGACGACGCCGCGGCCAGTCTCAGCCCAAAGCGGTAAACACCATGCGACACCATCGGGTCAGCCCATAAATTCGAGGAGATCACGTAACCCGGACCCAACCCCGCGATGGTCGTTTAGTTCAGAGTCGCGATTCCGACCGCAGTTTATCTCCGTCAGGGCCGGCCCGCTACTGCACCGAACGAACTACTTAGCCAACGATCCCGCGCTCACAGCGGCCGGTACAAAAACGCCAGCACCACCATCACCGCACCAACGCCGATCAGCCAAAGCAGCAGCCCCGGCGGGGGATTGTGATGCGGTTCCTGTGTGGGTCTTTTCATCGCCGTACCGTCTAATTCGCCTTGGGCGGTGTATAGGGCGTGAACTCGCCCAGCAGGCAGGTAGCCCCGAACAGCGGACCGCCGCCTTGTTCGATCACGCGGATCGTCTGCAGGTTCGAACAGATTCGGTCAATATCCGTCTCATATTTGAACCCGCCCGAGGCTTTCAGGCCAAAGCAGCGTTCGGTCAGCGTGTTCTTCCAAATCTTGCCGCCGATCATATGAAACAGGATCGTATTGTCGTCCGTCACCTCCGTATGGTCGATCCGATAGGTCTCGATGCATACGCCCTTCGACGCGACCTGCGCGGCATCGCCGCCCGCCGGCGCTGTACTCTTGGGCCCCATCGCACAGCCGGCAAGCCCGACCATCAAGGCGCAGCCGATGGCGGCGGCCTGTACCGCGGGTCTGTTTAACCGGATCATCGTCGTTTCCTCCGCTGCGGGCATATGATCTTAAACGGTCGAATCGCTCCCAACCTACGTCGCCTTGCTGCTATCGTCACGCCGCCAACTCGACCTTCATGGAAACAGGACCGAACAGAAACGGCGTCGGCATATAGCGCAGGTCGAAATCTGCCACGGTGCGCAAAGCCCCCGGCTCGACCCGTTCCACGAAGACCTTCAGCGCCTCTTGAATCTCCATCCGCGCCAACTGGTTGCCGACGCAGAAATGCGCGCCCAGCCCAAAGGAAAGATGGGGCGCAGGGTCGACGCGGTCCAGCCGAAAATCATGCGGCCGGTCATAGACGGCGGCGTCGCGATTGGCTGGGGCGATGGCCGCGATGATCCGCTCCCCCGCCGCGATCGCCATGCCGTTCACCGTCGCCGCCTCGGTTGCGGTACGGATGACGAACAGCACCGGCGGCGCCAGGCGCAACCCCTCCTCCACCGCCGCCGGTACCAGCGACGGGTCGTCGCGGATCGCGGCGTGCAGATCGGGCTGAAGGATCAGCTCATGGAACAGATTGCCCAGAAAATCCCGCGTCGTGGCGCTGCCGCCGAGCAGCAACTGGATCAGTACCATACGGATGATCGTCTCGGGCGGCGCTGCCCCGGCCTCTCGTGCGGCCTCGGTAATGCGCGAGATGGCGTCGGGGTCGCCCTCGCGCTCTAATCTTCGCTGGGCGATCAGATCGTCGATGAATCCGGTGAATTCGGGAAATGCCGCCTTATAGCCGAAACCGCGCGGCGTGCGATTGGTGACCGGCATCTCGCTGGAGAGAATCGTCTCGGCCTGTTCGGACAGCCAGTCGCATTTGTCCAGCGGCACGCCCATCAGCCGGGCGATCACCCTGTTGGTAAGGATGACGCTGAAATCCCCCACCAGGTCGCCGCTGCCGCGCGCCAGGATCGCCTCCAGCAGCCGGACCGAGGTTTCGCGGGCAAAATTGCGCAAATCCTCCACCGCGCCCGGTCCCGCGGCCGCCCCGATCGCCAGTCGGCGGATCGGCCCATGTTCCGGCGGGTCCAGCTCGCCCAGCGTGCGGTCCTCGATCGGCACCTCAAGCCCGGTCGGGCGAAATCCGCCGGCATTGGCGAAGACCGTCGGCGCCATCAAAATCCGGCGGGCATCCTCATAGCGATGGACCATGACGAAGCCGCTCGAAAGCCGCAGCACTGGCGCCTCATCGGCCAGCCTGCGGGCAATCTGCGCCACCGCATGTGTTTGCGCCGCGTCGAACGGGTTGAAGTCGAAACTCTGGGTCATGATGGGACGCCGTTCCCCGATTGGCCGCCGGTGCGCCCGGCGTTGTCGGGAAGATGTTACCCTTTCTTCCGCCTCAGGACAGGGTCAATTTATTTGGCCGCGGCAACCGCGCCATGTGCGATCTGAATGATCTTTTCGGCGATGGCCTCGGGCGACAAGATAAAATCGATGCAGCCGCTGGCGATCGCGCTTTCGGGCATGTCCCGCTTCTCGGCTGTATCGAGCCTTTGCGCGATCGTGATGCCGCCCACTTCTCTAATGCCGCACAGCGCCGCCGCCCCATCGCCGTCATAGCCGGAAACGATGACGGCGATCAGCTGTCCGTCCCAATGCTCGGTCATGGAGCGTAGAAATACGGTAATCACATCGGGCCAACCCCAGGGCTTTGAGATCGGCTTAAGCCGAAACTCCCCGTTCAACACATGTAAATCCCGTTTTTCCGGGATGATGAACACATGGTTGGGTCGAATGACCAATTTGTCCGTTATCAACTCGACCGGCATTTGGGTGTAACGCGGAAGAATCTCGTGGAGAAGGGTGGCCACGGTTCTGAGGTGGTTAACGATGACGATCGCCCCCCCCATGTCGGCGGGCAGATGCCTCAGCAACCGGATATAGGCGTCAAGCCCGCCCGCCGATCCGCCCACGCAAACGACCGGGAAATCCTTGGCGATCGCGTCGGCTTTCATCGGCGCTTACCTGCATAGGGGCCCGTCGCCCCGATCGGGCGCGCCGACCACCTTGAGCGTCCTGGGTATGACGGCCGGAATGGGTTTGTCGGCATGTATCTTGTCCACCAGCAGTGTCCATCGCGCCCCTGCCTCCACCAAAGCCTCCAGGCTTTCTGTGACTTCGGCCATTCGCTCTTCGTCCGACGGTTTCATAGAACTGCTCCCTTAACGCGTCCGGGTTAAAGCGCCCGCAAATGCTGAGATCCAAGTCATGCGCGTAATTGTTTTTTTGCTTCCGGCCGATTGGGTCGGCCCAGGAAGCTTGAACTAAAGGATGCGCCCGTCGGCGACTTTGCGGCAGCTTCGGAATCTACCTAGTCGGTGCAACTGGGTAGGGACGGTCGCCCACAGAATTGCCGGGCGGGGAATAGTTGCAGACCCAGATCTCCGAGTTGCCGCAGCTGACCATGCCGCAGCCCACGAACTTCGTGTCGCGCCAGACCACCTGGGTGTAATGGCCGCAGACAGAGCCCGGGGCACAGGCGCCGTTGGCCGGGTTGAAAGCCCGCCGTTCATCGACCCACATCGACACCACGGCGGCGGGGCTCAGATGCTGCCCGCCCGCCCAGGCCAGGTTTTCGCCCAGACCACCGACGCCGCTGTGGCGCATCGCGCAATTTTCTCCGCCCAGATGCTGCGCCCAGCCTTGCGCGATCTCCGACAGCCGATCGGACCATTGCAGATCCGGGACACCCACCGCGCGGCGGGCGCGATTATGGCCGGCCAGCATACCGGCGAAGGCTGCGGGCTCATGCCCCGCGCCGTGCGGCAAAGACGGCATCGCGCCCTCCAGTGCTGGCAGCGGTGGGCGGACGGCGCTCGAGGATTGCGCCCCGCTACCCCCCGTCATGGCCAGGATGGCAAATGCCGCCACGGCGCAACAGGCAATCGCGCGGGTCGGTATGATGCCATTGGGCATAGCGGGCTGTCCTTGTGGTGTGAAGGGCCACTTCCGCATGCGACGTAGGCTGTCGCTGCGAACAAGCATGGGCACGGCAACGCCGATAGGCCAAGCCTACTCTTTCAAAGCAGCGAATTGACCTAGATCATGTACCGCTTAGAAGTGCAGGGGCAACCTGTATGTCGCACTCTCATGGGAGTCTGCCCGGAGCTTGAGCAATGATGGTTGTGTACGTTTCCTCCAATCGCTTCCGATCCACGCTTCGCTTGCGGTCCTGGGCTTTCGGCTTCTGCCTCGCCACGCTTCTGACGGGGACCTGTACTCAGGCCCGGGCGCAAATCGTAGCCGCGGTCCTGCCGTCCAGCCGGGCCGTCGCGGTCGGCCATACCGCAACCGCCTTCGCCACAATCATCAATGCCGGCACAACTGCGGCAACCGGCTGCGGGATCGCGCTCCCCGGCGGCATATCCGCAAGCCTGACTTATAATACGACCAACCCCGCAACGAACGCCGTGGTCGGCGCCACCAACACACCGGCCACGATTCAGCCCGGCGGATACCAGACCTATGTCTTCGCGATCACACCGTCGGCAGCTTTCGCCTCGACCGATATCGCGCTCAGCTTCACCTGCACGGGGCAGGACCCCGCACCGACCTTATCGGGCATCAATACGCTGCTGCTGACGGCGACTGCGACCGCCGGACCCGATATCGTGGCTCTGGTTGCGACCACTGCCGGAAACGGCACCGTCTCACTGCCCGGCGCCGCCGGGACTGCCGCCTTCGCGGTCGCCACGGTCAATGTCGGCGCGTCGGATTCGATCACCGTCTCGGCCGACACCGGGTCCTCGATCACTCTGCCGGTGAACATCAATATCTGCCAGACCGTGCCCAGCACCGGCGCCTGCATGGGTACGCCCAACCCGACGGTCACCGTCTCGATTGCCGGGAACGCAACACCGACCTTCGGCGTGTTTCTAAGCGGTACCGGCAACATCGCCAATCTCCCGGGCGCGAACCGAATTTCGGTGCATTTCAAGGGCAGCAACGGCACGGTTGTCGGCTCGACCAGCGTGGCCGTGCAAACCACGGGCTATACGCCGCCGGCAACATCGGCAGAGGCCTTTACCGCTTCGGCCGCAACGAATGCGACAGCGGGCACAGCCTATAGCTTTTGCTATTGCTCACCGACGCCCAGCGGGTCGAACGGGCTTTGCGGCTTTCCGACCCAAAGCAACCCCAGTGGGGGAAATCCGCCCTATCATTTCCAACTGGGGTCGGGTGGCGGCTTTCCGCCGCTCGGCGTCATTCTGCAGCCCAACGGCTGCCTCAGCGGCACCCCGTCCGTCGCGGGCACCAGCAGCTTTAGCGTCTGCGCAATTGATTTGAACGGAACGCAAATCTGCCGCCCGGTCTCAGTAACGACGATGCCGGCCAGCGGCACTACCTATGTCGGCGCCCTATCGGGCAGCGGTACCTTTTCGAAGGACTATCCCGATTACGGCACCACATGTACGGGTACCAACACCTTCAGCGGCACTATCATGGTGAGCAGCATGACCGCGGTGGGCGGGGCAGTGACCGGTACTGTGAGCATCTCCGGGACATGGACCAGCACCATAACCGGCGGAAGCACCTACAACTTCACATGCCTGGATAATAGCGCGCCGATCAATTCGTCGGGTCCGATTACCGTTTCGGGGACCAGCATCACCTGGTCGACATCCTTCAATACGGCGGGCGTTGGCAGTGCTGGAGTGGGATCAACGATAACCGGGGCGTTCAGCGGAACGATCAGCCCCACGACCATCAGCGGAACGGTGACCGAGACAAGCAGTGTGTCGATGGGGTCGGCCGTCATTCCCGTGACGCTGAAGTCCTCGCCCTAGTCGCCCCCTTGATTAACGGCGCCGCCCCGCGTTCGGCAGGGGCGGGCGCGCCGCCATGTCACTCCGCCGCGGCCAGCGAGCCGGTATGGACCCGCGGGCGATAGGCCCATTCGAAGAATGCCATCATAATGACCGTCAGGATCGCGCCTTCCGGCACCTGAATGATCAGCATCTTCCAGGTATATTTATCCAGAGCGACAAAGAACTGCATGTTCGGGATGACCACCCAAACGCCCAGCCAGACCCCGAACCACAGGGCATTACCCATGCCCCGGCGCGGATAGGTTCGCAGGAACATGTAGCAAAAGATGCTGAGCTGGAAGAGATAGGTCAGGAACAACCAGCCGAACAGGTCCGGCCCGACATGCTCCCGGTGCGGGAAATCATGGGCCGGATATTCGCTGAAAATCACCTGGGCCAGATGCTGATGAAACGAGATATCCAGCACGAAGACCAGAATGGCGCTCAGAATTCCCATGATCAGAAAGCGCGGCCAGTCGGTGGCGACCGGGACCCAGCTTTCGTTCTTGGGCTGATAGACCAGTTGAAAAAAGGCCATCAGAATCATGGTCATGACCGTACCTTCGATCATCTGCATCGCCAGCAGGTCCCAGCCCATATTGGGTGTGCCGACAAAGAACTGCCCATTGGGTAGCACCACGAAAAAGCCACCCCAGGCGCCCCACCAGACCGCATTGGCCAGGCTACGCTGCGGGTACATCCGCAGGTACAGATAACAGAATATAACCAGTTGAACGACATAGGTGGCGAACAGGAACGGGATCAGCGGCTTGACCTCTTCCGTCGGCCGCGACGGATAATTCGCATACATGTCGACCGCGACATGGGTGTGCCACAGCACGTCGAGTACGAAGATCAGGATTGACCCCAAAATCGAGGCGACCAAAAAGCGCGGCCAGTTTACGGTAATGTTCATATGTTTCCTCCCTTTAACCTTTGATTGCCCGCATTATAGGCGGCAATTTCGGGGGAGGACCACCATCACGAGGTTTCGTCGCGCGCCGGGCCGATCATCGCGATGAAGGGCGACTGATTCCCGCTCCTCATCAGAAAGACGCCGAAGGCGCAAACCAGGCTTTTTTCGGGATAGCGCTTTGCGACATTCAGCTCATAGCGCATGGGCGACTTCAGCCCCTCTTTCGCGCTGATACGCCGTATCAGACCATCGATGATTTCGTCGGACGGCAGGTCGAAAAAGGCGGCGTCCTCCTCGAATTCGAAGGTCCGCTCACCGTCGCCTGCATAATCCATGATGACGGCACGATACTTGACCTTGGTCATGCGAATTCCTTATGCGCGTTTCAGGAGCAGACGTGCGGAATCGGGATCGCGGCTTTTATATCCGCATCCCAAGCCCCCAGAAACAGACAAACGAGGCGAACATTGATTCAGATCACGGCTCCCAGGTGGGCGGTGCGTTATCGCTAGTTTCGGCGGAGTAAGGTCTGGTCGGAAAGGATGGCGCGGCATGACTGCTCTGGAGACGATTGCGATTGCGGCGCGCGCGCCGATCGCCAAGAAGCCCGCTCGTCGAATAACCAGGCCGCCGGATAAAATGCCGGCAACAGCGGCCGCATTTGCAGAAGCGCTCTCGATCGAAAGCCTTTACCGCAAGCTTACCGCCGTCCGCAAAGCGGTCGCCGAAGACGGTGCAGCGACGCTCGATCTATGGCGCGGAACCCTGGCCCACTCGGCCTTTACCCCGGCGGCGGAGAATCTGGCTCATTATCTAGCGCTGCGCCGCCGCGACCTCAGCACGCTTCAGCCGGCGCTGGCGGCCTATGGGCTTTCGTCGCTGGGGCGAAGCGAGGCGCGGGTGCTGCCGGCGCTGGATGCGCTGATTGCGTCTTTGGCCCGCCTGGCCGGGCAGCCCGCACCGCCCTATCCCGACGCCGCCGATATAGAGGCCGGACCGGCAATGCTCGATGCGGAGAAGCAGCGCTTTTTCGGATGCGACCCGACGGGGCAGCATACAAGGATCATGGTCACGCTGCCAACCGAAGCGGGGTCTGATTCGGTGCTTGTCCGCCGTCTGGTCGCGGCGGGGATGAACTGTGCCCGGATCAACTGCGCCCATGACGACCCCGATGTCTGGTCGGCGATGATCTCCAATGTCCGCGCCGCGGCCCGCAGGCTGGGCCGCGACTGCCGTATCCTGATGGATATAGCGGGGCCCAAATGCCGCATCGAAACCGTGCATGTGAAGAATAACGCACGCCTTTACCGCGGCGACCGGATCGTGCTGGTGAAGGATTTCGACGACGCCGGCGTCCAGGACATGGCAATCGCGACGATCACCTTCCCGGATATACTGCACACCCTTCAGCCCGGCGCCGAAGTCTGGATCAATGACGGCAAGATTGGCGCGCGTGTCGCGTCGGTTCAGGGTGGAAGGGTGGTTCTGGAAATCTTCAGCGCCCGCGCCAAGGGCGAAAAGCTGAAGGCCGAGAAAGGGGTGAATTTCCCCAACACGCCGCTCAACCTGCCGGCGCTGGGCGCGGCCGACCTTATAGCGCTGGATTTCGTCGCCCGCCACGCCGACCTGATCGGATTTTCCTTCGTTCAGCGCCCGGCCGACATCGCCTTACTGGACCGCGAGTTGAAAAAGCGCCGCCCGGGAAAGCCCGCGGACAATCCGCCCCAGCCGGTGATCCTCAAAATCGAAACACGCCTTGCTGTCCAGAATCTGCCGCAACTGATCGTCGCCGCCGCCGCAAGTCGGCCGGTTGCGGTGATGATCGCCCGCGGCGACCTGGCGGTCGAACTGGGCTTTGCCCGCATGTCCGAGATTCAGGAGGAGATTCTGTGGCTGTGCGACGCTGCCCATGTGCCGGTTATCTGGGCGACGCAAGTTTTGGATAATTTCGTCGCCGACGGCAGCCCCAGCCGCGCCGAAGCGACCGACGCGGCAATGTCACAACGCGCCGAATGCGTGATGCTGAACAAGGGGCCGTTTCTGGTCGAGGGGATCGGTTTTCTGAAAGATATTTTACGCCGGATGGACCGTCACCAGACCAAAAAATTCGCCCGCTTCGGCCCGCTCAAATCCTGGGATAGGCTTGAGATAGCAAGCTCACCATAAGCCACGCGCCCAATGGGCGATCATCGTAAGCTGCCGTTAGAGCGGGGAACGTCCGAAGCGATTGTCGCCGGACTGTCCGGGAATCGCGCCGAGAATGGTCGTGAACACGAGTTGAATCGCAAGCCCTACGGCGAATGCCAAAGCAGGGGCGTGATGACCGACCGCTATAAGAAGAATCATCGTCGGTAGTTGGATCGCGTAGAGGACAAGCTGCCACCAGCCGGAGCGCCCGATATCGTGCAACCTGGCGGAATAAACCCTGATCCACATGAGCTCGACGACGGACGAAACGCCCCGCCCTGCACCGGGAATACGGGATAATAGAATTGCAGCAGCAAAGATGATGACCGTCGCTATCCAAAATGCTTTGCGATTGAACCGGACTGCAGTCAAAGCGGCCATGAAACCGGACTGGGCAGGTACCGGGGGCATGATGTGCGTAATGCCGGTCGAGCCGAGCCACTGCGCCCGCCATTGATTCAGCAAAGCCGCAAGGGGCTGCGGGGTGATCTCGTAGTTGGACTGAATCACAACCGGCTTCCCAGTGGTCGCGCTGTCAAATGTGACCCCCTTGTTGTTAAGTCCAAGAACGGCGGGCCGGAAGTTAGCGACATCCGTCCACAGGTAGCTTCTTGTTCGCCCGAAAGCATTTTGGCAAAACCCCGATGGCCCAATTTCAAGCCGAACAGGCGCAACCAACATAATGAGTCCAAGGAGAGCGAACAGCCCGAACACCATCAGCCCACTTATGTGTGATAATCCTGCAGTCTGGGGTGTTAGCGCGGTTACTATGAACATGAGCGTGAACAGGCCAAAAACCAGCATCGCGCGTCTTCGGCGCGCAACTAAAACAATCGGCGGCTGGTCCAGACTTCCCTGCATCGTCAATCCCTCTGCGCC
>Ga0182030_10003075_pt1 | contig 35583 bp, 32 predicted proteins | sample 812S3MmetaG_FD_121299 | JGI IMG/M metagenome (GOLD analysis project Ga0182030, IMG submission 121299) | Permafrost microbial communities from Stordalen Mire, Sweden - 812S3M metaG (Illumina Assembly) | ecosystem: Environmental > Terrestrial > Soil > Wetlands > Permafrost | place: Sweden...
CATGCCGCCGATCGCGAAGGAGTGGCACTCGATGATCCTCAGCCGCATCAAAGTGATGTCGGAGCTCGACATCGCCGAGCGGCGCGTGCCGCAGGACGGGCGTTTCCGCGTGCGCTACAAGAAGCGCCTGATCGATTTCCGCGTCTCGATTATGCCCACGATCTACGGCGAGGACGCGGTCCTGCGCGTTCTCGACAAAGAGTCGATGAGCGAAAAGTTCGCCAAGCTCTCGCTCGACGTGGTGGGCTTCATGGACCGCGACCTGGTGCGTTTCCGGCGCTACATCAAAGAGCCCTACGGCATGGTGCTGGTGACGGGGCCGACCGGTTCGGGCAAAACGACCACGCTGTATGCCGCGGTGAGCGAGATCAAAAACGACGAAGACAAGATCATCACCATCGAGGACCCGGTCGAATACCAGATCAAGGGCATCACGCAAATCCCGGTGAACGAAAAGAAGGGACTGACGTTCGCCCGCGGATTGCGTTCGATCCTGCGCCACGATCCGGACAAGGTGATGGTGGGCGAAATCCGCGACCAGGAAACCGCGCAAATCGCCATCAACGCCGCCCTGACGGGCCATCTGGTATTCACAACAGTTCACGCCAACAATGTTCTCGACGTCATCGGGCGTTTCTTGAACATGGGCGTCGAGCCTTACAATTTCGTCTCGGCGCTGAATTGCATCCTGGCGCAGCGTCTGGTGCGCGTGATCTGCACGCAATGCAAGAAGCGCGTGCACTACGACGACGATTTCTACGTGCAGAGCGGGCTCGACCCAGTGAAGTGGCGCGAGATCCCGGTGTATGAAGGGCAGGGCTGCTTCGAATGCAGCGGCACGGGCTTCCGCGGACGCACGTCGATCCACGAATTGCTGGACCTGAGCGAGCGCATCCGCCAGATGATCCTGGACCGGCGGCCGCCGATCGAGATCAAGCGCGCGGCGCGCGAAGAGGGCATGACGTTCCTGCGCGAGTCCGCGATCGAGAAGGTGATCCAGGGCACGACGACATTGCGCGAGATCAACAAAGTGACCTTCATCGAGACGTGATATGACACTGCTGCAGAAACTGAAGCGGCTGGCCAAGGATCCGCCCCCGCAGTTTGCCTTCGAGGTCTCCTGCGAGGGGCTGGCGTGGGCCGAAACGGAGCGGCCCGAGGAAGCGGTGGTGGTTCCGTGGCCCGATGGGGCGCTGCAGGTGAATCCCGTCAATCCGAATTTCACCGACGGCGGCTGGCTCGCGCAGGCTTTAAGCCAGTCCCTCCCACCCGCGCCGAAGCCGCACCAGCGCCTGGCCGTGCTGGTGCTCCCCGACTACTGCGGACGCGTGGCGGTGCTGGACTTCGATTCCTTCCCGGTGCTGGCCGAGGAGCAGATCGCCCTGGCGCGCTTCCGCATCAAGCGCACGGTTCCGTTTGAAATCGAAGACGCGCTGGTGGCGTGCTATCCGCAACCGCGCCGGAGTGGCTCGAAAAAGATCGACGTAGTCGCGGTGGCGATCAGCCGCGAAATCGCCACTCAATACCTGTCCCCGTTCCGCTCAGCCGGCTTTCAATGCGGACTGATCACGATCTCCGGGCTGGCGGCGCTCTCGCTGGACGACGCCTGTCCGGACGCCCCGCCACAGTGGATCCAGGTGAAGCGGGCGGGTCGCGTGCTGAGCGTCTGCCTGGTGGATCGAGGCACTCTGCGCATGTTCCGGTGCGTGGAACTCGATCATGCCACGGTGGAGGAAATGATCGAAGTCCTGGCGCCGACCATCGCCTATGCCGAGGACGAATTTGGGGCGCGGCCGGCGCGGCTGAGGCTGTGCGGTTTCCCGGCGCAGGACCGCGATGGCGACAGATTGGGCGCTGAACTGGATCTGCCCGTGGAGCGGATCCGCTCGCCGTTTGGAGCGCCCGGCGCGGCCACGGCCGGACTGTTCGGCCTGCTCTCCACGATGGAGGTGAACTGAGACGTCATGAGGGGACCCTGGATTCCCGTCAATCTCTCCGCGGAGAAGTTCAAGCGGGACCGCGTGCCGTTGATCGGCATGGGGATCGCGGTGGTGCTGCTGGTCGTAATGCTGGGAGTAGATACAAGGTTGATCGTGCGCGAGCGCGGCGCCGCGCGCCATGACCGGGAAGCACTGGTGCGGCTGGACGCGCAGTTGCGCACGCTGGATGGCGACTACAATCGGCTGGCCGCAGAGTTGCGGCGGCCGGCCAGCACGGTGGTCATCGACCGCAGCGCCTTTCTGAACCTGTTACTACAGCGCAAAGGCATCAGTTGGACGCGGCTTTTCTCGGACCTGGAATCGGTCTTCCCCGCGGCAGTCCGGCTGGTGGCTGTTCGTCCTTACCTGACGGCCGACAATCAGGTTCAACTCGACATGATCGTAGGCTCGGCGACGCCGGAGCCGGTGATTCAACTGATTCAGAAGCTGGAGGGCTCGCGGGCCTTCGGCGCAACCTCAGTGCTCAGTTCGCAGCCGCCGTCGCAAAACGAGCCACTATATCGCTACCGCGTGAGTGTCAGCTATGCGCAGAAGCTTTAGCTTGCCGGCCAGCTTCGACTGGAGACGGCTGTTGCCGCGCGGATCCGCGGACCGCCTCCCGATGTTGCGCATCGCCATCGGGACTCTGGTGGCGGCGAACCTGGTCGCAGCATGGTTCGTCTTTAACCCGCCGGGAGGGTCTTTGGAAGACCTCGACAGCCAAATCGTGGCCACCCGCCAGCAGATCATGGCGCGGCAGTCGTCGATCGCGCGTCTGCACCGAACGATGGACAAGACCGACCAGGCGCGGCTGGCCGGGGATGCTTTTCTGAGCCAGTATTTCCTCCCGCGCCGCCACGCCTATTCGCGGCTGGAGGTCGAACTGGGCGAAGCCGCAACGGCGGCCGGCATCAAGGATAAGGGTCGCAGCTACAGCTACGAACCGGTCGAGGGCAGCGACACTTTGGGGATGCTCACGATCACCGCGCATTATGAAGGAACGTATGCCGACCTGATCCTGTTTCTGAACCGCGTCGATCGGGCCAAACGGCTCCTGATTCTCGAATCGCTGCAGGCCCAGCCTGTGCAGGGCACGCCGCTGCTGGCCATGGATATGAAGCTCAACGCGTTCTTCCGCTTCGATGGACCCCAGAACGACCGGGCGGAGAAGGGCGAGGAAGGCGAGGCGGCGGTCCGCAATTCGGATCCCGAGCCGGGGCCTGGCGTTGCCGTGAAAGAGGTCCGCCGATGAGCGGCCCTCTGAAGATCGGGGCGGAGCCCCGCAAGGTCGCGGCTCTGGTCGGGCTGCTGGTTCTGGCGGCGGGGATCTACTTCTGGAATGCGCGCGATAGCAACGGACCAACGTCGTCGGTGAAGACGGCCGCGCCGCCCCGGACTTCTCTCAAGCGGGCGCTGCAGAACCCGCCTGGCGCGGAGACGCAAGCAGACGCGGCAACGACCGCCTCGCCCGCGGCGGCGGCTGAAGCGGCGCGCGATTTCAGGCCGACGATGAAACGCAAGTCGGACGAGGCGGCGAACCCGGAGCAGTTCGATCCGACGCTGCGGACTGACTTGATCGAGAAACTCGCTTCCGTGCGCATTGAGCAAGTAGCGCAGCGCAGCTTGTTCGACTTCTCCAACCTGGCTGCGCCCGCGCACCCGCAGTTGCCTGCGCCGAAGATCGTGGTTCAGACGGCGGTGCGGCGCATGATCGGACCCGAGCTTCCACCCCCACCGCCGGCTCCGCCGGTGAAGCCGCCACCGCCGCCGATCACGCTGAAATTCTACGGCCGGGCCCTGCCTCTGAAAGGAGGCGTGAAGCGCGTTTTCTGCCTGATCAACGATGAAGTGAAGATCCCGGCGGAGGGTGACGTGTTGCAGCGGCGATACAAGATCCGGCGCATCATGCCGACCTCGGTCCTGGTCGAGGACCTCCAATCCGACAACCAGCAGACGCTGCCGATCGAAGAGCCGGCGCCGGGGAGCCAGTAATCCATGCGACAGATGCGGCCAAGGCGGAATGGAGCAGGCGAACGGGGATTCGCGCTGTTGCTGGTGTTTGCCATGGCCGCCGCGATCGCCATCCTGATCTATCTCGAAATACCGCGCGTGGCGTTCGAACATCAGCGCGATAAGGAAGCGCTGCTGGTGGACCGCGGCGAGCAATTTATCCGCGCGATCCAGCTTTATACAAAAAAGTTGAACAAGAATCCGCAGACGCTCGATGACCTCGATAAATCGCAGAATATCCGCTTTCTGCGGCGCCGCTACAAGGATCCGATGACCGGCAGCGACGAGTGGCGGCTGATTCACGTAGACGCCGCCGGCCAGTACACCGACTCCAAGGTCCACAAGAAAGCCGGCGCGCTCGACAAAGTGGACAACGGGCCGAGTATCCTGGCATCCACTATCCAGGGCATCGGCGCATCGGCCACCCTGATCGATCAGTCCGGCGACGCGAACTCTCCGGCGCTGCAGCGACGCGCCAGCGATCGCATCATCCCGGGAAGTGCGCCTGGCGCGGGCGCAAGCGGGGCGAACCCCGACGGATCGGCGCAGCCCGCCGAGGGCTCGCCAGTCCCGTCCGCTCCCGGCCAGGACCAGAGCCAGCCACAAGGATCCGCGTCCGCTGTCGGCACACCGGGGACGCCGCCGTCGTCAGCCGGTGTTTTCAATAATCCATTTCTGCCTCCGGCCGCCCTCGCCCAGGCCGCCGCGCAGCAAGCCAATCAGAGCGGCAGCGGCACGGCCGGTCAAGCCGCGACGGGTTCCGGCGTGCCGTCCGCGATTGGGCAGCAATGGACGATGCCGGCGGGAGGAGACGCGACGGGAACTGGAGCCGCGGCAGGCCAGCCCGCAACAGGATCGGGACCCATCAACCAGCCGTCCGGCCTGAGCGCCCCGACTGCTCCACCGGCGATCCAGGCCATTCAGCAGATCCTGGGCTCTCAGCGGGGAGGCGCAACGGCCTCCGCGACGGGCGCCAGCGCAGGAGCTGCGGGCCCGGCCGCGCTGGGTGCGGGTCTGGTCGGCGTGGCCAGCAAGAAGGAACAGCAAGGCATTCGCCGCTACAAGGACCAAACGAACTACTCGTATTGGGAATTCGTTTTCGACCCGCGCGAGGCCGCTCAGACTAAGGCCGGCGGTGCTGGAACCGGCGCTGCCACGGGCACGCCCGGCACTGCGTCCGGCTCTTCCAACAGCAGCGGCAATTTCGGCGGAATGGGCGGCGGCACTCCGGCGCCCGCGGTGGCACCGAGCAACTAACCGCCTGCCCGTACGTTATTTCACGGCGGTGTGAAACCTCTTCCAGCACTCTGACCCGACACTGCTCGCAGCGCCATCGCGCCTGAGATGCCGCCAGCCACGGACTGGTGTCGATGGGTCACCTCGGCCGGGGACTTGAACCGCGCCCTCCTGTGCCTGTATGATCCTGCTGGCGGATCCGATCTCCAGCCCCCGGCGGCGGAGTTCGGCCGCCAGAGCCACGGTAGTCCCCAATGATGCAACTTGGTTTTCACACCGACGCTTTCAACAGCGCCTATTGGAATTTCGAGCAATGCCTGCAATGGGCACAGCGCAACGGCCTCGGATTCATCGAGTGCGGAACGATCGACGGCGTAAGCTGGATTCACGGCCTCGGCTATCAGCCACACATTGCCCTGTGGGAAGACCCGCTGCTGCTGCGCCGCAAAATGGACCGCTATGGGATTCAATTCTCGCAGCTCGACGCGGCTTTCCCGCTGTCGACGCCCGAGGGCGCCACACTGGGCGTTGAATACATCCTGCACACGATCCGCTACGCGAAGCTGGCCGGCTGTCCGCGCGTCGACACGACCGATGACCGCTTCAAGCCCGCGGCGATGACCGATGCCGAAGCGCTGGCGCACATGCGCACCATCTATCGCCAGGTTGTGAAAGTCGCCGAAGCCTACGACATCACGATCAACATCGAGCCGCACGGTTACTACACCACCAAACCGGAATTCATGGCGGAGATGCTCGAGTTTGTCGATTCCCCGAACCTGCGGTTGAACATGGATACCGGCAACACGTTCATCGCCGGCCAGGATCCGGTCCCGTTCCTCGAACGGTTCATCGGCAAAGTGAGCCATGTCCATATCAAGGACGTCAGCGAATCTCTGGCCGCGGCGGCGCGCGGCGAACTGACCGGCATCGCCGTCAGTCAATGCGCGATCGGCGAAGGAGTAAACGCGTCCAACATCCGGACGTGCATCGCGATGCTCCAGCGGGCCGGGTTCGATGGCGTCCTCAGTCTCGAATGCGAAGGACAGGGCGGACCGATGATCGAACGCAGCCTGGCCTGGGTTCGCGACGCAGTTGGCGCCGTGAAGCAGGCTGTGGCCGTCAAGGAGAATTGAGATGAACAGCAAACTGTCCCGCCGGCATTGGCTTGCCGGAGCGGCATTGGCGGGCGTGCCTTGGAACGCCGCCGCGATGGAATCGTCCGCCGCCGCAGCGGACGCAAACTCCGCGCCGGCGGCCCTCATCCGGGTGCTGATTCTGACCGGCGCCAGCGACCTCCCCTGGCATCACTGGCGCGAATCCACGGAGTTTCTGCGCGTCGTCCTCGAGCGGACCGGACGGTTCGACGTCAAGGTCGAGGAAGAGGTTGGCGGCATCAGCTCGGAGACGCTGCGGCCGTTCGACGTACTCGTGTTGAACTACAACGGGCCGCGCTGGGGCGCCCAGGCGGAAGGTGCGATTGAAGCCTTCGTGCGCGGCGGCAAGGGGCTGGTGTCGTTCCACGGAGTCACTTACGGGCAGTTCTTTGGAATGGTCTACGACGGCCATTGGAAGGCGTCGTCAACCGGCGACCGCGGCTGGGCGGCGTATGCGGATCTGATCGGCGCGGACTGGGATCCGCCCAAAATCGGGCATGGGGCGCGACACGTTTTCCCGGTGAAGTGGGTGGACCGCGAGCACCCCGTCAGCCAGGGGCTTGAGGAGAGCTTCCAGGCCAACGACGAGCTCTATCACCGTCTCGACCTGAAGCCGCGCACGCACGTCCTGGCGACTGCGTTTTCCGAGCCTGCCACCGGCGGCACCGGGCGCGACGAGCCCATCATCTGGACCACGAACTTCGGCCAGGGACGCACGCTGCACCTCACCCTGGGTCACGATCTTTCCGCGTTGCACCAGACTGGTTTTCTGACTTCGTTCGCGCGCAGCCTCGAGTGGGCCGCCACGGGCGCCGTCACTCTGCCCGCGCGGATCGAGGCCGACGCGCACGCCGCGAATCCCGTGCGCGTTCTGGTCGCGACGGGAGGCCATCCCTACCCGACGGCCTTCTACACGCTATTCGAAGGTTACGACGACATCGTCTGGCAGCACGCCACGACGCAGCGCGAAGCCTTCACTCGCGACATGGCGGCGCAGTACGATGCGCTGGTCCTGCACGACATGTACGACCAGCTCGGCGAGCCGGAGCGCGATAACCTGCGCGCGTTCATCGAAGCCGGCAAGGGCGTCGTTTCGGTTCACCATGCGATCGTCGACTACACGTCGTGGCCGTGGTTCTATGAACAGGTGATTGGCGGAAAGTTCTTCGTTCAAGCCGTGGAGGGACACGCCGCCTCGGCCTACAAAGAAGGCGTCGACTACATCGTCCGCCCGACACAACTTGGCGCCAGCCACGCCGTCACCAGGGGCATTGGGCCGATTCCGCTGCACGACGAAGTCTACCGCGGCATGTGGCAGGCGCCTGGAATTCAGGTGCTGATGGAAACCGATCATCCGCTGAACGACCGGCCGGTCGTCTATACCGGGCTGCATCCGAAGGCGCGTACGGTCTACGTGCAGATGGGCCACAGCGCATCCACGCACCGTCATCCCGCGTACCGAAAGCTGATTTACAATGCGCTGGTCTGGTCCGCTGGACGATAATGACATCGCGGCTTAGCCTGGGCGTCGATCGGATGAATCGAGGCCGCGGCTCCGTAACCGGAATGGCATTTTTGCACCGATCCGCGGCGGCCCGCATCAGTAAGGAGTGATCGCCGCACGAAATCGGTAGAACCTCTGTGTAACGACAAAGGTGTGCCGCGGCGTCAGTTCAATATGCCCTTGCGCGCAAGCCTCTTTCTAAGTGTGCTGCTGTTGCCGATTTGTCTTGCGGCGCAGGAGGCGCGATCCGCGGCCCCAGCGACTGTCCAGGAAACTGCACAGCCGCCGGCGGTTCAGACGCCCGCGCCGCCAGCCACCCCACAGCCCCCTTCGACTGACCAGCCGGATCCGGCCGTCGCGCCCAAGCCGGACACCCCGACGGAGCAGCCGGGGATCCAGGCCGGCACGCGCATTCTCGGTGTGCTGCCGAACTACAAGACTGTCGAGAAAATGACGGGCGCCTATGAGCCGCTGACGCCGGGCGCGAAGTTCATGATCGCGACAAAGGATTCCTTCGACTGGCCGGAGTTCTTTGTGGCGGCCTCCATCACGGAGTTGGGCACACTTTCCGGACAGGACCCCGAGTGGGGACAGGGCGTCAAGGGTTTCGCCAAGCGCTATGGGGCCGCGCTCTCGGACCAGGTCATCAGTAACTATCTCACCGAGGCGATTCTGCCCGCGGTGCTGCACGACGATCCGCGCTATTTCAGGCTCGGGCCCGGGTACAGCCCCGCGCATCGCATCGTGCACGCGCTGAGCTGGGTGATTATCGGCAAGACCGACACGAATCACAACACGCTGAACGTCCCGGAATTGCTGGGCAGCGGCACGTCGGCCGCCATTGGCTTGATGTACTATCCGCAGGCCGAACGGCTGGGCAGTTCGGTCATGGACCGCTTCGTCACGCAGGTCAGCTTCGACGCGGCGTCCTCGGTGCTGAAAGAATACTGGCCCGACATCCGGCAAGCCCTGTTCCACAAACACGAGTAGGCGCGCGGCGCCTCGCGGCTCCGGGCGGTTCATCGATGTGAATCCGCGGCCGCGCGACGGCAAGCCGTGGCGGCGAACGTCATTGGACCAGAAACGCGCGCACAGCCGCGGTCATCTTCTGGCTTTCGCAGCCCGTCGCCATGTGGCCGCAGTTGCCCGTGAGTTCGAGCACCTGAGCCTTGGTGCGTTTGGCGAATGCGAGCGCCGGCGCCGGGTTCACCATGTGGTCCTGAGTCGCCACGACGATCAGGATCCTGGCCTGCACCAGTTCCTCGGCGCGCTCCATCGAGCCCCCAGTATTCAGCGAGACGTCGTGGGCCATCATGGCCCGCAACTGCGCCTCCCAATCGAGCGGATCCATGGCCGAGGCGGCTTCCTGCTCCAACCTCTGGCGCAACGCCGGCCAGTCGGCACCCTCTTTAGCGGATTCCCACCAGGCTGGGGAATAGAGCGCGTATTGGTGCATCGCCTGGACGGCGAGCATGGCTTTGCGAAGATCGCATTTGCAACCCTCCGCCGTCTCAAGGGCGCTCAGTTCGGCCTGCCAGAGGAGCAGATCAGCGGCAGTCAGCCTGGGAGAGCCGATGATTGGGACAGCCTTCTTCATGAAGTCGGGATAGTGGGTGACCCACTCGAAGGCCTGCATGCCGCCCATGGAGATGCCGACGACGGCGTGAACGCTCTTCAGACCGAAACGCTCCGTCGCCAGGAGATACTCGGCCTGCACCATGTCGCCGATGGTGAAGCGCGAAATGGCGCCTTTCGCGCTAGATGGGGAACAACTCACGCCGTTGCCCAACGCGTCCACGGCGATGACGAAGAAGCGGCCCGTGTCGATCAGCTTGCCGGATCCGAAGAACTGTTCCAAATCGGCGGTCTGCCCGCTGAACCACGTCGGGAAGAGGATGGCATTGTCACGCGAGCCGTTCAAAGAGCCGAAGGTGCGATAGCCGAGCCGGCAGGAGGCCACCTTCTGGCCGGAGTCGAGCCGGAAGTTGCGAAGCTCGAAGAACTGCTGATCCGCAGCCGGCAACAACGATACGAGAAAGAGGACGGATGCGAATGCGCGCATGGCATTACAATACCAGCTACGGCGCATTTTGCGGCGCTCCGCGTGTGCGATGACTATGCCATTCCGAAAACTCCTCAGCATTTTCTACATCAGCGCCGTCGCGACTCTGTTTACCTGGAGTCTCGACCAGACCAAGCTTTTCCGTCTGATCGCACTGAAAGCCGGAGATTTGCACTACCTGTTCGAGCCTCCGCGCACGCCCGACAACATCGTGCTCATCGTGGTCGACCAGAAGTCGCTGAACGCGTTGCCCGTACCGACGATGTTCTGGCATCGCTACTACGCCCCGGCGATTCAGGCCGCGGCGGCGGCGGGCGCGAAGGTGCTGGGCCTGGATGAGGCGTTCGGGATCACGGTGGACAAGTACGTGCAGGGGCTGGGTGATGAGGAGATGTCCAAACTGGACGAGAAGATGGCCGCCGCCGTGGTTTCGACGTCGTCCGTCATGCCGGTGATCTGCGCCTATATCCCCACCGAGATGGCCAATCAGGAGTCCCAGGCCGTCCCCGTGAACATCGCCGCGGCGGCGCTCGGCCAGACGGCGTACGTCAATCTGACAGCCGACGAGGACGACTTCATCCGCTCCATCGAGCTCACCGAGTCGGGCGACGGCCAGCAGCCCAAGGCCATGGCGCTGGCCGTAGCGGAACGCTTCCTGGGGCATACGCCCGCTTATCCCTCGCGACTCATGCTGATCCGCTACGCCGGGCCGGCCGGCACCTTCCGGCGGATCTCGCTGGTCGATTTCCTGGCCGCCGCCGAAGCGAACAACATGGACTTGTTGCGCTCCTGGGTCGGCGGAAAGGCCGTTCTGCTGGGCCCGGAAATGGACACGCGGGACCGTCATGCGACGCCGTATTACGCCTTCACCGTCGGCCCGCACGCTAACACCGCGGGCGTGGAGATCCATGCCAACGCCTTGAACACGCTACTCACCGGCCGGTTTTTGCGGAAGATCCCGACCGCGGCGGCGGTCGCGCTGATGTTCGTCTTTGCGTTCCTGTTCAGCCTGACCACGATGGAAGTGGCGGGCTGGAGGCTGATCGCCTGGCACGTATTTCTGACCGTGGTCCTGTTCGCCGGAGCGCAGCTCTCCTTCCGCTCGGGCTGGCTGGTGCCCTCTTCGAGCCTGCTCGTGGCGGCCATGGCGGCGTTCCTGCTCGCGCTCGTAACCAGTTACGTGGCCGCTGCCCGGCACCGCGATGCGTTTCGCAAGGCGGTGAATCTGTTCGTCGGCAAGGAGGTGGCGGAGGCGGTGGAATCGACCGGCCAGGTGAGCCTGTCCGGACGCCGCGTGCACGCCACCATTCTCTTCAGCGACATCCGCGGCTTCACCGCCTTCAGCGAGACCCAGGAGCCGGAGACCGTCGTCGCCATGCTCAATGAATACCTTTCCGCGATGACCGGCTTCATCGTCCGCCATGGCGGGCAGGTGAATAAATTCATCGGGGACGGCATTCTTGCCATTTTTTCCGATGAGATCGCCAATACCCGGCCCGGCGCTCAATCCGACCGGGCCGATTCGCATGCCGTGCGGGCCGTGCGCTGCGCCACCGAGATGGTTGCCGCGCCGTCGCGCTTCCAGACCGGAACGGGCATCCACAGCGGGGATGTCGTGGTCGGAAACGTCGGCTCGGGCGACAAACTGGAGTACACCGCGCTGGGCGACACCGTGAACCTCGCCTCCCGCCTGGAGGGGCTCAACAAGCAGTTCAAGAGCAACCTGCTGTTCAGCGAAGCCACCCGGGAATTGGTCGGCGACGCGTTCGACGCCGCACTGCTGGGCGAGACGAACGTGAAGGGCAAGAGCGCCCCCGTTCGGGTATACACTGTAGCGAGGAGGGGTGAACAGTGACAACTCTGCGTTTCGCTTCCTGCCTGCTGGCCTCGACCTGGTTTCTCGGCCTGGCGTGGGCCCAGCCCCATGCGACCGCGCCCGTCGGACTGATGATGAGCTCCGGCGCGACTCTGGTTCGAGGAGGCCAATCCGTGGCCGCCAAGCCCGGCGAAGTGCTCTTCACGGGTGACAGCCTGCGCGCCGGGACGTTGGCCGCGACATTCCTGTTTTGCCCGCAGAAACTATCCACGACCATCGCGCCGGGCTCGGAAGCCTTGCTCGCCGCGGACAGTTTTCACGTCCGGACGGGCACGGTTCAGGACCGTAAACAGATCTCCGCCTGTTTCTTGCCAGCCGTGCAAAAGCTTTCCGTAGCCAGCATGCAACATTACGGCGTCATGATCGCGCGCTCGGGTAGCACGCCGCCTCCGCAGACCAACCTGGAAGAGCGGATCGCCGCTTTGCCCGAGGCCGCCCGGCAGGAGTTGAACGCCGAACTGGCTTCGTGGAATGCGGCTCTGGCGAAGGATCCCAAGGATCTCGCCGCGCTGATCGCCAGGGCCGCGGCCCTGGATCGCGCCGGCCTGCTGTACGACGCCGGGGAAGCCTATCGCAAGGTCACCGGCGTGTCGCCGGATCTCGCCTGGGCGCGGGCCCGGGTCACCGAGATCGAGCGCGCCCTGGATCGCGAACAGATGAAAAAGGAATAGGCGCGGCCACGGCTCGCACCGCTCCGCGCCTGCTTCCGTTTCGCCGCCGGCTCCCTCAAATAGGGACCGTTACAACTCTACGACCGAGACGAACCGCACGGCCGCATGACTGCGCAGTTCGTTCAGCACCTTCTCCTCTATAATCGAATCCACTTCCACCACGGCCACGGCCCTTAATGCGTCTCCCGAGGCGGCCGTGCGTTCTTCCCGGCCCAATGAGAAGTTGGCGATGTTGACGTCGTTCTTGCCGAGCACCGATCCGACGTGGCCGATCACGCCGGGCACGTCGAAATTGCTCATGTAAATCAGCCGGCCGGCCAGCGGCACTTCGACGCGAATGCCATTCACTTCGAGCAGCCGCGCCCGGCCCAGGACCACCGCGCCGGAGACCGAAGTGACGCCCGCGCTGGTCTCGAAGTCCACGCGGATGCCTTCCACCGCCGCCGGGCCGCCGGCGTGCGATTCGCTGACGGCGACGCCGCGCTGCGCGGCCAGTTGCAGCGCGTTGACGAAGTTCACGTGCGAGCTCAGCGCGCGTTGGAGCACCCCGGCCAGCGCCGAGTTGCGCAGCAGCGCCGTGTTCATGCCCGCGATGCGGCCCGTGTAGCCGATGCGCACGGCCTGCGGACTGCCCGTCGCGATGTGCGACGCGAAGCGCCCCAGCCGTTCGGCCAGAGTGATGTAGGGGCCGATGGCCCGGTATTGCTCGGGCGTGATGGCGGGCATGTTCACGGCGTTGATCGCAATGCCGTTGTTGAGATACTCCGCCATCTGCTCGACAATCCGGATGCCGACGATTTCCTGCGCTTCCTCGGTCGAGCCGGCGATGTGCGGCGTCGCGATCAGATTGGGCGCCGCCAACAGCGCGTCGCCCGCCGCAGGGGGTTCCGGGTCGAAAACGTCCAGGCCGGCGCCCGCCAGTTTGCCCGATACCAGGACCTCGCACAGCGCCGTCTGGTCGATCAACTCCCCGCGCGCACAATTGATGATCCGCGCGCCATCCTTCATTTTGGCAAAGGCCGCGGCGTTCAGCATCTTCAGCGTCTCCGGCGTTTTCGCCACGTGCAGGCTGATGTAGTCCGACTCCGCCAGCAACCGGTCGAGTGGGACCAATTCCACGCCCACGTTGGCCGCCGTTTGCGCACTCACGTACGGGTCCGAGGCCAGCACGCGCATCTCAAAGCCGCGCGCCCGCCGCACCACCTCCTGCCCGATGTTGCCCAGGCCGATCACGCCCAGCACCTTGCCGCGCAGTTCGTTGCCCAGGAACTTCTTCTTCTCCCATTTGCCCGCGGTGGTCGACGCCGTGGCCGCCGGCACCATCCGCGCCAGGCCCAGCATGAGCGCGAACGTGTGCTCAGCCACGGAGACCGCGTTGCCGCCCGGCGTATTCATCACCAGCACGCCCGCCGCCGTCGCGGCATTCAGATCCACGTTGTCCACGCCCACGCCCGCGCGCCCGATCACGCGCAGCTTCGGCGCCTTGGCCAGCGTTTCGGCTTTCACCTTTACCGCGCTGCGCACGAGCAACGCGTCGCAATCGGCCAGGTGCGCCTCATATTCCTTCGGATTTGAGACCACCACGTCCCAATCCTTCTGCGACTGCAGCAGCGCGATCGCCGCTGGCGACATGGGCTCAGCAACCAGAACTTTCAATTTGTTCCTCTCCTTTTTCAGACGCTGGCCGGCTTGAACGCCGCTTCGGCATACACCTTCTGCACTGCGGCGACGCCTTTGCCGAACTCGACGGGAATGCCCTTCGAGTGGAGTATCAGCTCCAATTCGGCGATCACCGCGAACAGGTCCGCAAAGTCGAAATAGCCCAGGTGCGCGATGCGGAAGATCTGCCCCTTCATCGTGCCCTGGCCGTTGGCGATGATCGATCCGAAGTGGTTGCGGAAGCCCTTCACGATCTCGCCCGAATCCATGCCCTGGGGCGCCTTCACGGCGGTCACCGAAGAGCTCGGGCTATGCGGCGCGAACAGCTCCAGCCCCAGCGCCGTCACGGCGCTGCGCGTGCCGAGGGCCAGAAGCTGCGCATTCTCGATCAGCTTGTCCATGCCCAGCGACTTGATGTATTTCAGAGACTCCGCCAGCGCCAGAATCAGGCTGACGTTGGGCGTCCACGCCGATTCACCCTTGTCCGCCATTTTCTTTTCGCGCTTCAGGTCGAAGTACAGTCGCGGCAGTTTCGCGCCCGCATTCTGCGCCCACGCCTTCTCGCTCACTGACACGAAGGCCAGCCCGGGCGGAATCATGAACGCCTTCTGCGATCCGCCGACGACGATGTCCAGCCCCCAGCCATCGATGTCCAGCTTCATCGTGCCCAGGCCGGTGATGGCGTCGACAATGCACAATGCGCCGGTCTTCTTCGTGATCTCGGCGATCGCCTGGACGTCGTGCGCCGCGCCGGTCGAAGTCTCCGAGGCCTGAAAAGCCACGCCCTTCGCCGCCGGGTTTTCGCGCAACGCCTGTTCCACCCGCTCGGGCGCGACCACTGCGCCGTAGGGCGCCGTCAGCACCACGGCATTCAAGCGGTAGGCCTTGGCCAAGTCCACCCAGCGCTCGCCGAATTTCCCCGCTGAACAAATGACGATCGTGTCACCCTCGCTGAAGAAGTTCGAGATCGAAGCCTCCAGCGCGCCGGTGCCGGAGCTGACCGTGATCAGCACGTCGCCCTGCGTGCCGTAGACCTCCTTGAGGTCCGCCAGGACCTGCGGATAGAGCTTGATGAAGTCCTGCGTCCGATGGTGAATATCGGACGCCATCATGGCATGGAGGGCGCGCGGCAGGAGCGGCGTAGGCCCGGGGGTGAGGAGTCGCTGCTTCCGGATATGCATGGTGTGGGATGATATCTCCTGAGTAGCACAACAGGATATCAGAATATGGCGCTAATCGATCAACTACAAAAAGACATTGTTGTCTCAATGCGGGCCAAGGACGAGGCGCGCCTCAGCGCCATCCGCATGATCAAGGCCGCCCTGATGAAGGAGAAGGCCGATTCGCCCAAGGGGGTCGATGAGGCCGCCGAGCTCAGGATTCTGAATATGCTCGTCAAACAGCGCCGGGATGCCGCGGATATGTATCGCCAGGGCGGCCGGCCGGAGCAGGCCGACAAGGAAGAGGCGGAACTGCGGTTGATCGAAACCTATATGCCCGCCGCGGCCTCGGAGGATGAGATCGACGCCGCCATTTCAGCCGCCATCGCCGAAACCGGCGCCACCACGTCCAAGCAAATGGGACAGGTGATGAACGCCGCCAAGGCCCACCTCAGTGGCCGGCGCATCGACGGTAAGTCGATGAGCGACAAGGTAAAAGCCAGGCTCGCCTGAGCCCGCTCTCAAAGCCCGGCATCCGACAGAAAACCACCCCCGACTCAGCTTCCGGGTGGCTTTTTGAATTGACCGGTCCGACCGCCGCTCGACCGCCGCCGTGTAGACGACGCTCCGTTCAGGCGAAATGGGCGGCGTTCTTGGCGGCGAAGCTGGCCTGTTCGGCCGGGAGTTCCTCCAGCAGGAAGATCGAATTCGTCGGGCACACCGGCACGCAAGCGCCGCAATCGATGCATTCCTCCGGATGGACGTAGAGCTGGGCTGCGCTCTCGAAGTCGGCTTCATCTTTGGTCGGATGAATGCAGTTCACCGGGCAGGCTTCGATACAGTGTTCGTCTTTAGTGCACGTGTCAACAATAACGTATGCCATGAAAAAGGTCTCCGCCCCGTATCAGTGCACGTGTGGGGCCAAACTCCTATTCCCCCAAACTGCCTGAAACATCAAGAATCGTTCTATTCCAACCGCGCCGAGGTGGGCGAAATGCCCCAATCCGATGATCTCGAAATGGGGCAAGCCGGCATTGCTGACAAATTCCTCCCTGCCGCATCCCGCCGCTACCCGCTCGCGCTGTATGATGTTGTCTCAGTGCGCGGCTGGGCGAGTTTTTCAATCGCCCGTCCGGCGCGTTAAGAAGGAGTCACCCGAGCGATGCCTGGAGAAACCAAAGAATACCGGCCGTTTGTGCCGCCTACGATGAAGATGCGCGAGTTTACGCTCCGCGCGGTCCTGCTGGGTCTGGTGATGACCGTGGTCCTCGGCGCGGCCAACGCCTATCTCGGCCTGCGCGCCGGTATGACGATCGCGGCCACCTACCCCGCCGCGGTCATCGGCATGGCCGTGTTGCGATTGATGAAGGGCTCGATCCTCGAAGAGAACATCGCCCGAACGATCGGATCCATCGGCGAGTCGGTCGCCGCCGGCGCGGTCTTCACCATCCCCGCCTTTGTCATCACCAAGGCCTGGCCCGAGTTCGACTCCTCCACCGCCTACTGGCAGTCGTTCGCGCTCATGCTCGTCGGCGGCGTGCTGGGCATTTTGTTCGTCACGCTGCTGCGGCGCGTTATGGTCGAAGACCCCGACCTGCCGTTCCCCGAATCGGCCGCCGCCGCCGAGATTCACAAGGCCGGCCAGCTCGGCAGCAGCGCCGCCCGGACGCTGTTCCAGTCCATGGGCATCGGCGGCCTGATCTATCTGCTCGGCGAGTTCAACCTGTTCTCCGCCAGCCGCGATTTCTTCGTCAAAATCGGCACCGTCGGCAAGGGCGTGGTGAAGCTCAGTGCCGACCGCCTCATCGCCGTCGGCGGAACCACCACCGCCTCGCTGCCCGCCATCAGTCCCGCCTATCTCGGCGTCGGCTACATCATCGGGCCGCGCCTCGGCGCGCTGAACTTCGCCGGCGGCGTCGTGGCCTGGGGCCTGCTGGTTCCGTTGATCGTCTATTTCCTCGGGCCGGCGGCCGTCAATAACGCGCCCAACGGCGTCGTCGACTGGGCCGTGCTCACGCTGCAGGTGTGGAGAAACATCGTCCGGCCTATCGCCGTGGGCGGCATGCTCGTCGGCGCCAGCTATACCCTTTTCAAGATGCGCGCCAGCCTCGCCACCGGCATCGGCCGCGCCATCCGCGACCTCAAGCAGGCCAGTTCGCAATCCGAGGCCCACGATCGCACCCAGCTCGACCTCAACGGCCGCACCGTCTTCCTCGGTCTGGGCGCCGCCTTCGCCGCCATGATCGCGCTCTACTTCCTCTTCACCCGCGATTTCCTCGCCGCCGGCGTCGCGGCCGTGGTCATGCTCATTCTGGGATTCTTCTTCGCCGCCATCAGCGGCAATCTGGTCGGCACCATCGGCTCCTCCAATAACCCCATCTCGGGACTCACTTTGTGCACCCTGATCATCGCCGCGCTGCTCATGGTCGCCATCGGCGTGAAGGGCACCACCGGCGTGCTCGCGGTGCTCGGCGTGGCCGCGGTCATTTGCGTCAGCAGCGCCGTGGCCGGCGAGATGCTCCAGGACCTCAAGGTGGGCCACCTGCTCGGCGGCACGCCCAAGCTGATGCAGATGGGCGATTTTCTGGGCGTGCTGGCGGCCAGCGCCGCGCTTTATTTCCCGCTGTTATGGCTGCACCAGGCCAACATCAAGGAAGGCGGCATCGGCTTCGGCGACGCCAAGCTCTCCGCGCCGCAAGCGGGCCTGATGGCCAGCCTTTCGCAGGGCATCGTCGGCGGAGGTATGCCCTGGGCGCTGGTCCTGGTCGGCATCTGCATGGGCTTCGCGCTGATCATGGTGCAGGTGAAGAGCCCGATGCTGTTCAGCGTCGGCATGTATCTGCCGCTGGAAACGACTTTTGCCATCTTTGTCGGCGGCCTCATTCGCTGGCTGTGCGACGTCGTTCGCGACCGCAAGGACTATAACGACGCCCAGAAAGCGCGCATCGAGAACGCCGGCGTCCTCTGCGCTTCCGGCCTGATCGCCGGCGAAGCGCTCATGGGGCTGGTCAAGGCCGGCGTCGTCATGGGCACCGGCAAGAAGGTCACCGACATCTTCGAATTCTTCGCCGAGCCGCCGCTGGTCATTGGCCTGGCCGTGCTCGTCCTGCTGGCGCTGTACCTGATTTTCCTCCCGATTTCCAGAGCGGGCGATCCCAGCGAGCCGGCGCCGCCAACCGCCATCATGTAGCCGCCTTCAGTTTTCAGCAGTGCGAACACGAAGCCTGCCGCCACCTTCACGGTAGGATAGTAACTTGTCAACGGTCTCTTCCCCTTTTGCCGCGCGCCGCCCCGTCTGGGGCGTCGTGTATGCCGGCGTGGCGCTGACCACCGCCGCCACGCTGATCCTGGAACTCGCGCTGACCCGCCTGTTCTCGGTGATCTTTTACTACCACTTCGCCTTCCTCGCCATCTCCATCGCGCTGTTCGGCCTGGGCGCGGGCGGCGTCCTCTCCTACTTTTTCCCGCAGCGCGGCCCGGCCCTCTACCGCCGTCTGGGCGTCATCTCCGCATTGAATTCGCTGGTCACGGTGCTGACCTTGATCTGGATGCTCGGCCGCGGCGGCGGGACTTCCTTCACCTCCCTCGGCAGCGTCTACTTCGCCGCTTCCCTGCCTTTCCTGTTCTCCGGGCTCGTCGTCTCACTGGTCATCTCGGAGACCATCCAGCGCGTCGAGCGCATCTACTTCTGGGACCTTACCGGCGCGGCCCTGGGCTGTCTGCTGCTCATTCCGGTGCTCAACCTCACCGGCGCGCCTGGCGCGGTGCTGGCATCGGCGTTGCTCTCGGCATCCGCCTCGGCGGTCTGGTTCGGACTGGGACGCGCAGTGCGCGGCCGCGCCTTCGGCGTCGCTCTGGCGCTCGTGCTGATTGGCCTGCTGGTTTATAACAAGCAGGCGCATTTTCTCGATCTACGCACCGCCAAAGGGGTCGCGCTCGAGGACGAGATCTTCGTTCAATGGAACAGCTTTTCGCGCATCGCCGTGAAAAGCGATCCCGCCGGCGGCCTTACCGTCGTCATCGACGCCGACGCCACTACCGGTATTTCACAGTTCGATCTGGACCATCTCTCCGCCTCTGACCACGCGCAGCTCGCCTCCGAGGGCCCCGGCCTCGTCTATCGCGTGCGTCCCGGCGCAAAAGCACTGGTCATCGGCGCCGGAGGCGGTTGGGACGTGGCCCGCGCATTGGCCTCGAGCAGCCGCGACGTCACCGCCGTCGAGATCAACCCGATCATCGCCAGCACCATCATGCGGCAGCGCTTCGCCGCTCAGAGCCAGCGCCTCTACTTCCGTCCCGACGTGCGCGTCGTCGTCGAGGATGGCCGCACCTACGTCCGGCGCTCGCCTGAAAAATACCAGGTGCTCCAGGCCACCCTCGTCGACACCTGGGCCTCCACCGCCGCCGGCGCATTCGCCCTCTCCGAGAACAACCTCTACACCGTCGAAGCCTTTGTCGAGTACCTCAACCATCTCACGCCCGATGGCGTTCTGGCCTTTACCCGCTGGGGCTTCGACCCGCCGCGCGAATCCCTGCGGCTCGTCTCGTTGGCCCGCCAGGCCTTGGCCCAGGTCGGCGAAACGGACCCCTGGCGCCACATCGCCGTCCTGCGGGAGCAGACCAAAAAGCTCGGCGGCTGGGGCGCCACCGACACCGTGCTGATCGCCCGCCGGCCCTTCACTGCCGAAGACCTCGCGCGGATTCATCTCGCCGCCGCCACTGGATTTGAAACCATCTACACGCCCGATGCGCCCGGCGCCACCGCCTTTCGCGATCTGCTTCTGGCCCGCGACCCCCAGCGCTTCTACGACTCCTATCGCTTCGATGTCCGCCCGCTCCCCGACGACCGGCCGTTTTTCTTTTACACCGTGCAACCCCGCGACATCTGGGGCTTCGTCCGCGCCTTCAACCGCGAGAGCGCCGATTACAAGATCAACCTGGCTTTGTCGTCGCTTTTCGCACTGCTCGGCGTTAGCGCCGTGGCCACGCTCGTCACCCTCCTGCTGCCCCCGCTGCTGCTCGGCGCACGCCTCCCCCGCGAGCGCGGCGTGGCCTGGTTTCTGCCTTATTTCCTGCTGCTCGGCGCGGGCTACATCATCGTCCAGGTCGGCCTCATTCAGAAGCTGATCCTGCTTCTCGGCCACCCCACCTATGCCCTCACGGTGGTCGTCTTTTCGATGCTCATTTCGAGTGGCCTCGGCAGCTATGCCAGCCGCGCCATCGTCAAGCGCGAGGAACGCCGTTTGCGCCTTGTCCCGCTAGGCGTGGCCCTGGCCGTGGTCGTGCTCGCCCTGCTGATCACGCCGGCCAACTCGGCGCTGGCCGCCGCGCCGGCCTTTGTGCGCCTGCTGTCGGCCGTCCTGATGGTCGTGCCGGCCGGCTTCCTGATGGGCATGCCGTTTCCGGGCGGCCTGGCCGTGCTCGAGGCCTGGCAGCCTTCCGCCGTCCGCTGGGCCTGGTCCATGAACGCCGCGGCCAGCGTCTTCGGTTCCGCTCTCGCTATTTGTTGCGCGATTTACTTCGGGCTCCGCACGGCCCTGTTTCTGGGCGCCGCGTGCTATCTCGCCGCGTCGCTCGTTCTCTCCGCCACGGCGCGCTTCCGCGTGCGGCCTTCCGCTTAGCTGACCACCACTTTGCGGTCGTTGATGGGGCTGAACCGCAGCGCGTTCTCCAGCGCTTCGCAGAAGAAGTACTCGCCCCACATCACGCTTTCCTCGACGCCCAGTTCCTTGTGCAGGTGATACACGCCGCCCTTGAGAATGCCTTCCCAGCCCTCGTCGTTGCGGTCCGTGTACTTCAAACACAGCGTCTTCAGAATCTTCAGCGCGCAGGACCAGTAGTAGAAGCCCTTCACCGGATCCGGCAGCATCCGGCACAGCCGGATCAGCGCGCCCGCCGCGATCGCCGCCGCCGACGTATCCGGCGTTTTGCGCGACTCGCCGGTCGCCTGGAAATCCCAGCTTGGAACGCCGTCCGCGCCCGTGTGCGTCAGATAATAATCCGCGCACGCCTGCGCCGTTTGCAGGAACCGCGGGTCGCGCGTGTATTCGAAGCACGATCCGAATCCGTACATCGCCCACGCCAGTCCGCGCGACCAGCACGAATCGCTCCGGTACCCCTGCTGCGTCGAATGCCGCAGAAATTCGCCGCTCTCCAGGTCGAAAATACCCTCCTGCGCCGTCGAGCCGTCGCCGCGCACCAGGTACCGCCGCGTCGTCAGCGCGTGGCGCGTCGCAATCTCCCGCAATCGCCGGTCGTTGGTTTCGCGCGCCGCGTAGAAAATCACCGCCACGTTCATCATGATGTCGATGAACAGCGACTCTTCCCCTACGAACGAGCACAAATACTGGCCCTTCTCCCGGAACCGCAGCGCCATCGTTTTGCCGGCCTGCACCAGCACGTCGTTCAGCCGCGGCTCGCGTGTCGCCTGGTACCAGCGGTAATACGTCGATAGGAAAATGAATCCCAGGTCGTGCACGTCACGGTCGAACTGTCGGGGCTCCAGCGGCAGGCTGTACTCGATCGCCTTCTGCGTCCAATAGCCCTTGTCCGCGCTCTCCTCCGGCTCGGTTCGCTGGAAAATCCACATCAGCCCGGGCAGAAATCCGTCGCACCAGTGCGTCCACGCCGGACCCTCGTGCTTCCACTTGCCCGCCAGCGTGTACATGGGGTAGAAGCCGGCGTACTTATCGGTCACCGACCGCACCTGGCGCTTGGCAAACTGCAGCGTCTCTTGAAACAGACTTCTGTCGATCTCGGGTTCGAACTGGATCACGGCGTTGAGCCTCCCGGAACCTCCAGCGTACGCCAAATCATCGGGTACCCGCGCGGCAGCTTCGTGCTCGGTCCGGCGAACAGAATCCCTTCGCCGCTTCCGGCGTGCGCAACTTCGTCGGGAATGCTGACATTGCGCACGTGGGTCATCCCATTCCGGCTTTCCGTGATCTGATGTTCCAGACTGGGCGTCTCCAACAGGCCGGAAAATGGCCCGGTCCGCGCTGCGTCCTCGTACGTCTCCGGTTTCAGCAGCACGAAACAGTTCGCGTACGGCAACGTCCCGCAGAACAATCCGTCGATCCGCGCCTCCACTTTCGTTCCTTTGGCCAGGACCGTCCGCCTGTTCTGCACGACCGCCCGGCTGACCGACATTTCCAGCAGGTCGCCGCGCGCGGCGGTCGTCAATTCGATCTCCCGATCCAGTATCAGCGGCACCTGCACGCCGGCCGGCAGCTTCGCGCTGGTGCGCGCCGCCTCGTGTTCTCCCGCCGGCTCCGGGTCGCCGTACGTGATCGTCGACTCGCCCAGGTACTGCCGGCAGTGCGCGAACGTGGACAGCGTGCGGCCTTCCAACCCGGTGTCGCGTAGCATCGTCAACTCCGTCACCGCGGGCAGACTGAACGCGGAGCCGCCCACCGTCACGTCCTGATACTCAATCGCCTTGAACACCTTGCGGATCGGCATGCCCGCGGGAAACTCCGTCACCCGCAATTCGAAGCGCAGCAGATCCAGGGTCTGCGCGTCGTGCCAGGCCGTCACTTCATAGCCCACTACGCCCTTCACCGGCGGCGCGTAAACCAAGTAGTTGCTGAGCGCGATTGGCACCGTCTGGGTGAACTTCAGCGCCGCGCGTCCCCGCAGCGTATCGTCTCCGGCGAACTGCAGCGGGGCCATGCCGCGGTAGACCGCCATCAGGTGCAATGCGAAATCGCCCGTCCCAATCGCCCCTTCTCCGCCCACCATCTCCGCCAGGTCCCGCTCCTCGAGCTTCGGCGCTCCGGGCCACGCGTACAGCTCGCTCCCCTTGAAATAGGCGACTTCCACCCGCACCCGGTCCAGCAGGCGAAACTTCGTCTGAGATGGACTGCGCGCCGAGCGCTCGATCGTCTCCACACACATGTAGTCCGGCAGCCGGTGCAGCATCTCGCCCATCACCGCGCGCACGCGCGCCACCAGAATCGCCTCCCTGTCGGGCGCTTCGGAGGCGCCCCACAGCGCGCTCGCAGCGACCGTCGCTAGCAGGCACGGGAGCATGCGCTCAAGTAATCTCATCTCAGGAGTCTGACCCCTTATTATCTGCTAACATCGCTCTCATGGCTGTCAAGGCAACTGTTTTCAATAATGGCCCGGTCCGTCTGGAAGCTTCAGACCCCGCGGAACTCGCAATTTTCGATCAGGCCGGCAACATGTTCGGGCTCGCCGGACGCACCGTGATTGCCCTGTGCCGCTGCGGGCTCTCCGCCAATAAGCCGTTCTGCGATGGCGCCCACAACCGCGAAGGCTTCCAGTCGTCCTGCGAGGCCCGCGAACTGCCCGCGCCCAAACCCAAGCCCGTGCCATAGCCCGATCCCGCGCCCAGCCTGGACCTCACCGCCGCGCCCTGCGCCCGGGACCCGTGGTTCGTCTGGGATGTAGAGTATGGAGGAGCCACACGGCTGGCGACGGTCCGCCGCTCCCGGACCACTGAAAACCGCGCCGCCTCATGCATCCATGCCGCGCCGTTCCAAGCCCCGTACCTCCAAGCTGAGTCACCTCCGCTCGTTGCTCTGGACCATCCCCGCCGCCATGCTCGCCACCGCGGTGATGATCACCGGCTACGTCGTCGTTTCTCTCCTCACCCGGAGCGACAAATACCAGCCGTGGTTTTGCCGTCAGTGGGCCGCGGCGGTCTTCGGAATCGCCGGAGCGCACGTCCGCATCGAAGGTGGGGAACGCCTCGACCCCTCGTCCAACTACGTCGTCGTCGCCAACCATTCCAGTCTGCTCGACATCCCGGTGCTCATGGGATGGCTGCCATTTCGCTTCAGATTCCTGGCCAAGCGGGAGCTCTTGAAGGTCCCTTTTATCGGCTGGTACCTGCGCCACGACGGCCACCTGACGGTGGACCGCAAGAGCCTGCGCTCCTCCATCGAGAGCACCAACGAATGCGCGCGCCTGATCCGGGAAAAACACCTCTCCGTGCTGATCTTCCCCGAAGGAACGCGTTCCCCCGACGGCCATCTGCAGCGCTTCCGCGATGGCGCCGCCTACCTCGCCATCCAGTCCGGCGTGCCGCTGCTGCCGGTCGGAATCGTGGGCACCTGCGACGTCCTGCCGGCACGCTCCTCGTGGTTCATGCCGGCCGATATCGAACTGCGCCTCGGCCACCCGGTCCCGATCGACGGACTCACCGCCAGGGACCGCCCGGCGCTCACCGCCCGCCTCGAACAGGATGTCCGCAACCTGCTCGCAGGACCCGCAGAGAAAGTGGGTGGAAGTGGAAGCAGCGCCGCCTGAAAGAAAGTGGATACCCGCGTTCGGGTGAAAAGGATCAAGCCGCGCTGCCGTTGGCGTCCTGCGCCGCCGCCCGCTGGGCTGGCGGGACGTACTTCTCTTTCCGGCCGCGGAAACTCACGAAGTTGCAGCGGCAGGCCTCGCAGCGCCAGCGGCGTGCGCCGAACCACAACTGAATCCGCATCGAAAGCGCCGCGTGATAGTGGCGCAGATCCCAAGTAGTGAGATCCTGGCGCAGGCAGCGCGGACATTGGGCGTAGAACAGGGCACTGAGGCCCGGCCCATGGACAGTGTAGCGCGCGGAACATTCTCCACAGCGGGCGGGAAAGCTGCCGTGCAGCAGTCGCAGATAGTCGCCCAATGTGCGCGCCCGCCCGACGCGAACGCGCGTCGAGCCGCAAAACGGACACTTCTCAGCATGACGCATAGCGTTAACAGGCTATTACGAGCCGCGCGGCCGACAGCAGACCGCGACGACGAGCGGAGTAGCGCTCGCGCCTCCCGCGACCCTCATTTAGAGTATAAGCCGAGGAAATCGGATTGGGGCCAACGCCAATGCGACGGGGCGCAGAGGAAAGTACTGGGAACGCCGTCAGCCGGGATTCGATGTGCCGCGCGCCGCTCAGGAGAGGGTCTCCGCGCCACGGGCGCGGCGCGCGGCGCCCTCGACATAGGCACGCTCATACGCGGTGAAAGCCTTCTTGAGCTCCGCGCAGACACGGTTTTCGGTGCGAATGGAGAGGCCATCGATTTCGCGGACACCCAGCAGATCGCGCGTCGAGGACGTCATGAAGAGGCCGTCCGCGGCTTCGAGATCGGGCAGCGTGAGCGGGCGTTCTACGACTTCGATGCCCGGCGCATGGATTTCCTCCAGAAGCAATTCGCGGGTGACGCCCGGCAGGCAGCCGGACGTGAGCGGCGGCGTGGCGACGCTGTCGCCGAAGACGGCGAAGAGATTGGCCGAGGTGCATTCGCTGGCCTCGCGGCGCTCGTTCAGCAGCAGCGCTTCGTCGAAGCCGGCCCGATGCGCGTCTTCGTACCACACCAGGTTCATGGCCCAGGAGAGAATCTTCGAACCGGCGAAGGGACCGGCGGCAAAGCGGGCATTGGGCACGATCATCAGACGGGCTTCCCCGCCCCAGTCGTTGCGGGCGGCGGTGAAGGCGATCAGATCGACGTCGAGCTTAGATGCCGGCCCCTGCCACATGGTGCCCTGATTGCGGACGACGGCGACGCGCAAGGTGGCGTTGAAATCGCGGTTGGCTTCGACGAGCGTCAACAACATTTCTTCCAGCTCCGCCGGTTTCCATGGAAAGGGAACGCGCAGCAGGTCGGCGTCGCGGCGCATGCGGGCCCAATGGTGGTCGAAGGCAAATAGCACGCCGTCCACGATTTTGATGGTGGAAAAAACGCCCCATCCGTTCATCAGCCCGACCTGGCCGGGCGAGAGAAAAAGATCGGTGGAAGGACGGACGTGGCCGTTATGAAGCAGCAGTGGATGGATCACACTTTCAGTTTATCGCCAGTCACGCGCAGGACCGGCGGCGGACGCGGCGGCCACTGACCAGCCAAGACCAGGAAGAAGTGTGATCCATGTGGTTAGCAACAACCGTCACTCATGTGCCGGATCGTACCATGCGAGCCTTGCGCCGCGAGCCTGTTACTTAGCCTTCACGCATTCATGTCAACGACAACGCGGTAGCGCGCCTTACCCGACCGCAGACGCTCCAGAGCGTCGTTGATCTTCGACGCCGGGTATAGTTCGGTGACGGGTTCGATCGCGTGCCGCGCGCAGAACTCGAGCATCGTCGCCATGGTCGCCGGGCTGCCCAGCGGGCTGGCCGAGATCGACTTCTGACCGACCAGCACGGGGAAGATACCGAATGCGATGGGCTCGGGCACGGCGCCGACCAGGTGCAGCCGGCCGCGCGGCGCGAGGGTGTTGAGGTAGGCGCCCCAGTCGAGGCTCGCGTTGACCGTTGAGAGGATGAAGTCGAGCGAGCCCGCGATCCGGCCCAGCGCCGCGGCGTCGCGCGAATTGACGAAGTGCTGCGCGCCCAGCGCGCGCGCCTCGGTTTCCTTGTCGGCACTGGAAGAGAACGCGGTCACCGCGCAACCCCACGCGTGCAGGAACCGGATCGCCAGGTGGCCGAGCCCGCCGATGCCGATCACGCCGACACGCTCGGTCGGGCGCACGCCGCACTGGATGATCGGGTTGAAAACGGTGACACCGCCGCAGAACAGCGGGCCGGCCTTCGCTGGATCTACGCCCGCGGGCAGAGGAATCGCCCATGCGCGCTTGCAGCGCACGGTATCGGCGAACCCGCCGAAACGGCCCAAGATGGTCCCTTCCACCCGCGCGCATAGATTATGGTCGCCCGACATGCACTGGTGGCACACCATGCACGAGCCCGAGTACCAGCCCAGGCCGACCGTCTGCCCCACGGCGAGTTGCGTGACATCCTCGCCCAGCGCGTGGACCGTGCCGATAACCTCATGGCCGGGCACCATGGGGTACCGGCTCATCTGCCACTCGTTATCGAGCATCGACAAGTCGGAATGGCATAGCCCGCAGGATTGAACCTTGATCTCCACCTCATCCCGGCCGAGCAGGCCGGGATCGTATTCAAACGGCTTCAAAGCGCCGCGCGCTTCGAATGCGGCATAGGCATGGTAAGAGGACATATTCCATTAGATCGGCGATTTTTGTTTTCGCTGCCGGTTTATTGAAAAAAAATCCACACCCGGCGGCTGGGCGAGCTCAGGCCGTAGACCAGGCGGTGAAGCAGGAGGGGCGGGCGGTGGCGGAGGCTTCGATCAGTTCGGCGACACGGGAGCGGCGGCGGTAGAGGCGTTCGATGAGAGGTTCCACGCCGGCCTCGTCCTCGGCGCCGAGCCAGGAGCGCGGCAAGTCGCGCAGGATGCCGTCAAACAGCTCCGGGGGGGCCTCCTGAATGCGCCTCAGCCAGGGGTTGAAGTCGTCGAGCGTGCGCGCGCCGTTGTAGACCATGGGACGGAAGTAGAAGCCTTGGGCGGGGTTGTCCGAGAATTCCCAATGCGGCCCGTCGAAGGCGTAGCCGTTGTCGATCATCAGCGCCAGGAACGATTTCTTGAGCGGCGGCTGGCCGGAGTCCTCGATCCAGTGGCTGACCCGCTGGCGCACGAAGATGGCCTGACGGGAGTCGGAGTTGGCGGTCCATTTATCGAAGGCGAAGATGCCCAGGAAGTGGCGCAGGTTGTGGATCTGGCCGAGGAGCGAGTCGGGCAGGTAATCGTAAACCGCCTCGCGGTCGGGATGGCCGGGGAAGCGGGAGCCGAAATGCCAGCCCGCGTGGACCGGGGTCTCATGCGAGGCCAGACGGATTTTCACGTCGTGCTCGCGCCCGAGGAAGGCCTGGTCGAGTTCGACGACGGTGGCCGGAGGCGCGGCGATCTGCAGGTACTCGATGAGGCGGGCCGAGATCCACTCGTTGACCAGAATCCGCAGATGCTGGGGATTCTCGCGGAACTTGGTGACATAGAAATAGCCGTCGCCGGCTTCGAGCAGGTGGGCCTGCGCGCCGCCGCGCATGTGTCGGAGAAAGCGAGTGGCAAGAACGGGCATGGGCGGCTGCGCTAATCTGGGTGAGGCGGCCGCGGGACCGGCGCCCGCGCGCAGGCCAGCCTTAATTTGAGGAGCCGCATCATTCCATGGAAGATCAGGACAAGCAGACCCACCCAGCCACGAGCGACGAGGTCGCCCTGGAGTTGATGAAATTCATCGCGTCTTCCACAGCATACGGCAAAGGGATGCAGCAGGTGGGCTTCGCCGGCAAAGGCACGCGCACGCCCGAGGAGCAGGCCGAGTCGCTGCTGGAACTGTTCCGCAAGTGCCGCTCGGTGGTCCACGAAGAGAGCGCGGAAAAGCAGCGTTAGATTCCCGCGCCCCTGGCAGCACGCGGCACGGCGCGGGCGCACCGGTTATACGGCAGGGACGCGGTTCAGACTCGCGAGAATGCGGCTGCAACCGAGGCACTCGGGCAGCGGGGCGCCCGCAGGAGCGCCCGGTCTGCCAGTTTCCAATTCGAAGCAGGGCCCGGTTGCCCGCGGCCCCGATGATTATTTCTTCTTTTTGGCCGGCGCCTTCTTGGCTGGGGCTTTCTTGGTTGGAGCCTTCTTCACAGGCTTGGCGGCCTTCTTTAGAGCGGGCCTGGCAGCCTTCTTCAGCGCAGCCTTCTTGATCGGCTCTTTGACCGCCTTCTTGGCTGGCGCCGCTTTCTTCACAGCTTTCTTGATAGCGGCCTTCACCGGCTTCTTGGCTCCCATTCCAGCGGCTGCCTTGACCGCTTTTTTGACCGCCTTCTTGACCGCTGGTTTGGCGGCTTTGGCGGCAGGGGCCGGCACAACGGCATTAGCCGCGGCCTTCTTGACGGGCGCCTTCTTCGCTGCGGGCTTCGCTTCCGCCGGTTTTGGAGCCGCCGGTTTTGCGGCCGGAGGCTTGGCGGCCGGCTTGGGAGTGGCGGCGCGGGCAGCCGGCTTCTTCGCCGGGGCCGCCGGAGGAGCGGGCGGCGGAGCAGCAGGTTCGAGGACCTCGATCACTACGATCTCCTCCACCATTTCCGAACTCAGCGCTTCCTCTTCCATCACGCTATCAGGCCCATCGTCAACATCGCGGACCCCGTCGTCCTTGACCACGGAGTCGAAATCGGTCTCACCTTCGTCGAACGAATCGACGGCATTCATCTTTAATGGCACCATGCGCGGAGGTCTCCTTTGGCAGGACCAGAACAAAACTATCATGCCCCGTAGAAACTGACAAGAGCTTGTTCGCGCGGCGGCGGGATGAGGTTCAGGGGAAAAGCCCGCGAGCGGCGCGGGCTAGCGCGCGGCGGGGCGGCGGCCCTGGGCGCGAGCAGCGGAGGCAATCTGAGTTCCGCGGGGAGCGCTCTTGGCGTGGCCCGCGGCCTTGCCCCGGTGGCGGTGCGCGGCAACAGTTGTGCTGCCGGCGGGCTTGTTCTGCGCGCTCGGGCGGCGCGCCGTTTTCGTCGCCGCCGCAGCCCGCGGCGCCAGCGGAATCAGGACCAGATCGCCCACGCGAGGATGATCGAACCAGGCCTCGCCCAGGCTCCGGTTAGCCGCCAGAATGGCCGGAGGCGCGGCGCCATAGCGCCGCACGATTTGCGGTAAAGTGTCGCCCGCGGAGACGCGATGGAGGCGCCAGGAGGCCCGCTTGTCCGCCGGCACCGCCTCGAGAGCCGACAGCACGGCGCGCGCCCTGCCGGTGGGCACGCGCACTTCGGAATCGGCCGGTGCGACATTCTTCAAAACGGAAGGATTGAGGTCGCGCAGATCGGAAACGGACGAATCGGCGGCATCGGCCAGCAGCGCCAGGTGGGTCGGAGCGGACAGCCGGACGGTATCGAAAGCCAGTTCCGGATCCTGGTCCACGACGGGAATTCCGTAGGCCACAGGGTCCTTCGCGATAATCACCATGGCCAGGATCGCCGGGACGTAATTCTGCGTTTCGCGCGGCAGCGCATTGCGGCGCCGCAATTCCCAATAATCGGCGAAGCCGGTGCGCTGCACGGCGCGTTCGACGCACAGCGGACCGCAATCGTAGCCCGCCATGGCGAGGTACCAGTCGCCGGTCCGGCGGTACAGGTCGTGCAGGTGACGCGCGGCGGCCCGCGTCGCTTTCTCGGGATCCAGCCGGTCGTCCAGCAGCTTGGTCGCTTCCAGTCCGTACAGACCGCCCGTCTGCCGGCCGAACTGCCACATGCCAGCGCACGCCTTGACCGACAGCGCCCGCGGCATGAAGCCCGACTCGGCCTGCGCCAGATGGATCAGCTCCGACGGCAGCCCCTCTTCCCGGAATACCCTTTCGATCATCGGCCGATAGCGCCCCGCGCGCTTCCAGCCATATGAAAAAATCCGCTGGCCGCGCGGGCTGCTGAAGTAGTTGATGTAGCTCAGCACCGCGTCGTTGACTTCCAAGGGCAACTGCGACGAGGACGCACGGATACTTTCGAGCACCCGGCCCTTCAGTCGCGGGTCGACTGGAAACGTCATGTCGAGGAGATCGTCGCGCGGCGACTCGGTGAAGAACAGGCCTTCGGGAGACTGGCCCGCGCCCAGGCTTTCGAGATCGTACTTGTGAATCTGACGGATAATCTCTTCCGCTTTTCGTTCGAACAGCGAGTGGTCGGGCGCGTTTTCGGGCACGTTCAACAGCACGTCAACCGCCATGTCGAACTCGCGGCGCGCCTCGTCTATGCGTTGTTCCTGCAGCAGCGATTTGCCTTCTTGGAAATGCCCCTCACTCTCGCTGAGCGCCTTCCCGGCAAGCGACAGCAGCGGGGGGCCGCTCTCAGGCGGCTGCGGCGCCGCAATCTGCGTTTGGATCTTCTGAACGTCGACTCCGGAGGCGTGCGTGGACGGCTCGACCGCCCGAAACTCAAGCGGGGGCAATGGCGTGGCCGCGCCATCGGCGGCGCTCAAGACAAAGGTCGAGAGCAATCCGAGCGCGAATGCCAGCAGAATGGTCTTGTAGGGTTGCGTCATTCGGTATTTCGGATGAATTTTCGACTACAGAACCGCAGCTATGACTCTATCCGAACTCGGCCTTAGGGTCAACCTCCTAATTCGGACAGACAGCTCTTGAATCGCCGCGAGTAAAACCCGTCGCCCGGCCGCGGACCCCGCCGCTCGGCGTAGCTTTCGAGCGTCGCAAAAACTCCCGCCGGCAGGTTTCTCGCGGTGTTGTTGCCGCTAATCTGTGGAATTCTGCCGCATCCCAAGATAGAGTTACACGGGTCTAACGGGAATCTGCGATGCATTTCACATCATCAGAAACCAGTAGGGAGGTTGCTCCGTCCCTGGGAACAACTGACTGAGAGCGGATTTGCAGGAGGGACCGAGGGATTGCAACTTGCCAGTGAGACGCGCGCCGCCGACGCGTTGTACGAAAATCGGGTCAACCCGCAGTGGGTGAAGCTGCTGAACATTCTGCAAATGAATGTTCGCTATCGCCATTGCGCCGGCACGGAACTGATCACCGAGGATGGCCGGCGGATCCTCGACTTCCTGTCCGGCTACTGCGTTCACAACGCCGGGCACAACCATCCGGCGATCATCGCGGCAATCAAGGATGAACTGGACCGCTGTGGCCCGGCGATGCTGCAAAGCCACGTGCCGGAACTGGCCGGCGAGCTGGCGGCGAGTCTTTGCTCGCGCGCCGGCGGCCGTGTTACTAAAGCGTTCTTCCCATCCACCGGCAGCGAGGGCGTCGAGGCAGCCATCAAATTCTCGCGGGCCCACACCAGGCGCCCCGGCCTGCTGTACGCCGATGGTGCGTTCCACGGTCTGACCTGCGGCGCGCTTTCTCTGATGGGCGATCCCTTCTGGCGCGAGGGCTTCGGTCCCATGTTGCCGGAGACGGAAGCGGTGCCGTTCGGCGATTTGGCAACGCTCGAAAAGAAGCTGGCAACGAAGCGGTTCGCGGCGTTCATCGTCGAGCCGATTCAGGCCGAGGCAGGCATCCGGCTGCCCCCTGCCAGCTACTTCCAAAAGGTTGGAGAGCTGTGCCGCCGGCACGGGACGCTGCTGGTGCTGGATGAAGTGCAGACCGGCATGCACCGCACCGGCGCCTTCCTCGCCGGCCAGCATTACCAGGCCGATCCGGACATGGTGATCCTGGCGAAGGCGCTCAGCGGCGGGCTCGTGCCGACCGCGGCGGTGCTGCTGACCGACGAGATCTACGCCTCGACTTACGGATCTTTCAAGCGTGCCATCGTTCACACGTCGACGTTCAGCGAGAACGGACTTTCGATGCGCACCGCGCTGGCGACGCTCGAGGTGCTCGATCGCGAGGGCCTCGGTGCGCGCGCTGAAGCCCGCGGCGAGTATCTGCGCCAGCGGCTGCGAACGGCGCTCGCAGGCTACGAAATGGTCGCCGAGGTCCGCGGCATGGGACTGCTCAATGGCATCGAATTCCGCGCGCCGCGGAGCGTGAAACTGCGGGTTCCGTACGAGGCCTTCATGGCCATCCACAAGGGCATGTTCGGCCAGGTGGTGGTGATGCGGCTCTTCCGCGACCACGGCATGCTGACTCAGATCTGCGGCAACAACTTCCACGTGCTGAAGGTCGCGCCGCCGCTCGTAGTCGAAGAAACGCAGATCGACGAATTTGTTCGGGCGATCACCGCCCTGGTCGATCTCATGCATAACTCGGCATCGTTCTGGGCCGAGGCTCTGGGGCTCGCGCGGCGGGTCATCCACAACATATAGGACCGCCCGGAAACGGGCCGCGAGCAGGACGGACCGGCGGGCTCGCCGCGTACGCGGCAGCCGGTATTGACATAGGACGGCCGCTCCCGCGCAGGAGCGTGACAAACGATTCGCAGAGAGATGTCGGGTGAAAAGCGCCTGTATCTCGAAGGATGGGGCAGCGTAAATGAGTTCTGATTTCGATGTTTTCGTGATCGGCGGCGGCCCGGCCGGGCTGGCGGCGGCCATCGCCGCGGCGCAGCGCGGACTGCGAGTCGCCGTGGCCGACGCGTGGGGCCCGGGCATCGACAAGGCTTGCGGCGAGGGCCTGATGCCGGACTCCGTCGAGGCGCTGGGCGCACTCGGCGTGACCATACCGCCGGAGGCTGGCCATCCCTTCCCCGGCCTGCGCTTCCTGGGCAGCGGCGTCGCGGTGGACGCGCGCTTTCCTTCCGGGACCGGGCTGGGCGTGCGCCGCACGGTGCTCCACGATCTGCTGAGCGTGGAAGCCGCGCGCTGCGGCGTCGAAATGCTGTGGAAGACGCGGGTGGTCGGTCTCAAGGCCGGCCAGGTTGACTGCGAAGGCCGGTCGTTCCAAGCGCGCTGGATCGTCGGCGCCGACGGCGGCCAGTCCTCCGTGCGCCGCTGGGCCGGTCTCGACGCCTGCCGCCGCGATGAACACCGTTACGGGTTCCGCCGCCACTATGGCATTGCGCCGTGGAGCGAGTTCATGGAGCTGTATTGGAGCGCGGACGATCAACACGAGGCGTGTCAGATCTGTGTCACGCCCGTGGGCCCGCAAGAGGTTTGCGTGGCCGTGCTCTCGCGCAATCCGCAGTTGCGGCTCGACCAGGCCTTGCCCCGGTTCCCTTGGTTGGTCGAGCGGTTGAACGGCGCTCCTGCCACCAGCCAGGAGCGCGGTGCGATCACGGCGTCGCGCCAGTTGAGAAGCGTCTCGACGGACCGCATCGCGCTGGTCGGAGACGCCTCCGGTTCGGTGGATGCGATCACCGGCGAAGGACTCTGCCTGACCTTCCACCAGGCGCACGCGCTGGCCCGCCATCTCGAAGCCGCCCAGTCGTCAGGCACGCTGGCCGGGTATGAAGCGGAGCACCGGCGGTTGCGCCGCCGACCGGCCTTCATGGCCGACTTGTTGCTCATGATGGGCCGGCGGAACTGGCTGCGCCGGCGGACGCTGAATGTTTTTTCCGCGCAGCGAAACGTCTTTTCGGGAATGCTCGCCATGCATGTCGGTGCGCTGCCCCCGGCGTCGTTCGCGGCGAATTGTCTGGCACTCGGCTGGGGCCTGCTGACCCAGGCCTGAGGCGATCTATGAAGCACTCCCCGGGAGATAACTCAATGCCAATCGAGAACACCACGGGCTCCGCGACCCGCCGTTCCACGGGCGTTCGAATGTTGTTGACGCTGATGCTGGCGGCGTGTACGGCGTGGCCGCTCAGCGCCGCCGAAATGGTTTGGACCTTCGACCCGCCGCAAAGTCAGGTCCATTGGACACTGGACACGGCCCTGCACGAGGTGCACGGGACGTTCCGATTGAAGAGCGGCAGGATCGTGTTCGACCCGGCCACCGGCAAGGCTGGCGGCGCGCTCGTGGTCGACGCCATGAGCGGCGAAAGCGGCAACGAATCGCGCGATAAGCGCATGCATACCAGCATCATCGAGAGCCGCAAATACACCGAGATCGTTTTCACGCCCGACCGCGTCGAAGGCAACCTGGCATCGGAGGGATCCTCGACCCTACAGGTGCATGGGAAGTTCCGACTGATGAATGTGGACCACGACCTGAAGCTGCCGGTGACGGTCGAAGCGCATCCGGACCAGATTGTCGCCACCGCGAAATTCAGCGTGCCCTACATTCAATGGGGCCTGAAGAATCCGAGCATGCTGTTCTTGCGGGTGAACGATCGCGTCGATATCGAGATCCATAGCGTCGGGCGCCCCGCCCCGGCGCTCAATGCTTTCAAATAGAGACCGCGCGCACGCCCGCTCTCCATTGAGATGTGCGGCGCGGCACCGCAGGGCAGCGCGGACTGGACGCTTTGCATCGACGCTCCGCGCAGGATCTCGCCGCGAACGCCATCTGCTAATCTTGTTGCTGGTTTCATGCGACGAAGACGCGCGCAGCAGACTTCCGCCGGTTGTTGCCCAAAGAGCTGCAGGCCATGAAAATATGCTTGGATTGCACGCCATTCCTGGTGCGGAGTGCCGGTGTCAAAGCATATTTGTATTACCTGAACCATTATCTTCACGCGACCGCTGAGGGTCGCGAAATCGTCTGCTTTCCCTTCCTCAGCCGTCCCGGCAGCCTGCGGCACGATGCGTCGACGCTGGGCGGATTCGCGAGCCGCGCCCGGGCCGCGTTCGCCACTCGCCTCAACGGCCCCTGGAATCCTATCTCCAAATGGGCGGCCCATCGCGCCGACCTCTTCCATGCGTCCAATCTGGTGCGCGATGTGCCCCGCAAAATCGTCCTGACGACTACGGTCCACGATCTGACGTCGTTTCTCCTGCCCGAAATGCACACCCGACAAACGATCAGGGGCGATCGGGCGTTCTTCTCCCGCATCGTCAGCCGCGCCCGCCATGTGATCGCCGTCTCGAACAACACGAAACAGGATTTGCTGGCCGCACTGCGCATACCAGACTCCCGGATCAGCGTGATCTACCCCGGCGTGCGAGAAGAGTACTTCGGCGGCGATCCACCCGCCGGTCCGGCGACTCGCGAGAGCTATGG
>Ga0182030_10003076_pt1 | contig 35571 bp, 34 predicted proteins | sample 812S3MmetaG_FD_121299 | JGI IMG/M metagenome (GOLD analysis project Ga0182030, IMG submission 121299) | Permafrost microbial communities from Stordalen Mire, Sweden - 812S3M metaG (Illumina Assembly) | ecosystem: Environmental > Terrestrial > Soil > Wetlands > Permafrost | place: Sweden...
GTGAAGCCCGCCATGAACCCGGTGACGTAATTGAGCACCTCACGGTTCTTCGACGCGGTGCGCTCCTGCGATTCATGCGAGATGAAGATCAGGGTCGAGACCGTGATCGCGGCCGTCATCAGCGCTGCGGCAACCACACTGGCAAGCGGCAACCACCACGGTCGCCCCGGCGCCAGTGGCTGCGCCCTGAACAGCGGCGGCTCGCCCGGCTCAAATCTACGGCGGGGGCTCATTTTTCGTTCCCGGGTTGTTTCGGTTTGGTCAGCACGGTGAGGTCGTCGACGCGCCAGGCGCTGCCTTGCTTGGCGAAACTCACCCGCACGGTGGCGGTGATGTACCGCTCCCCGGGCGCCGTGCCTCGCCGGCCCTGCATGAACAACAGCATCGTCGCCCGATCCGGCGACGCGGCTTGGATCGAGCTGTCAGTCACCCAGTACTCGTTGATGACCGGGTTGCCCTTTTGCACGATGTCCTGCTGAGTCGCCAGCTGGCCCCGATATTTTTCGGTCGCCAGCGACTGAGCACGCGCGAAATCGTCGTGCAACGATTTCGGGTCGTACGTCAGCATTTGCGCGACGATCTTGGGCCCCTGCGTCGCGATCTGTGCGCGCGTTTGATCGGTCGCCTGATCACGGGAGTACACCACCGCGTAGCCCACACCGGCACCTGCCACGCAGAGCCCCGCCGCCGTCAGCACTGCCACCGCGGTCCACTGCCGCACCTTGGCCAGCTGGGCGTCCTGCTCGACCGGTCGTACCTCGGTGCCCATCACCATGTCGGCGAAGGTGCGGCGCCGCGAATCCCACAGTGGCCATAACCATCCCACCACCGCCACGGTGTCGAGGAGATGAGCCAGGTCTCTGAGCAGCAGCCCCCACGCTCCGACGGCAGCGCCATCGCGGCGCACCACGGCGATTCCACACAGCGCGCGCCCCAGGCTCCAACCGAGAACGGGCGGCAGCAGCAACCGATTGACCAGCAGCGCCAGGATGGCCAGCCCCAGCAGGAAAATGCAGACCCACCACCAGGGGCCGCGCGCCGGCACGCTGAACGACACCAACGCCATCGTCGTCACCACGGCGAGGGCGGGCAGCACGTCAACGGCCCATGCGCAGAGGCGAATATGCCACGGCGCCAAGGCATTTGCCGATGGCGCCGGGGTGTCCGCCGCGTCCTTCGTCTTAGCCGGAATCTCCTCGACCACCACCGTCACTTGGTCACCTGGTCGAGCTTGGCGATCCGGTACGCGCCTTCGGCATTCGACATCTTCACCCGCAGCCGGTAACCGGTTTCGTTCTGCGCCTGATCGCCAGAGACCTTGACACGCATGGCGACGAGCACGTCGACCGATCCGTCGTCGTTGTTGCGCTCGACCGCCGCCCGCGCATCGGAGACCTGCACGTGGACATTCGAAGCCTGATAGGCCTGAACGAGCATGCTGGTATAAAGCATGGCCTGGGTGCGGTAAGCGCCGGTGCCGCAGTCGACGATCTTCTGCTCACTGGCGAGCATCGTGCTGGTGTCCGGCGCTTGGGTCGCCGTGACACAGTCGATCGCCGCCTTCACCGCGGCAGCGTCGTCGCGCGCTATTACCTGGCTTTCCTTGTGGAATCGCAGCGCGAAGTAGCCGCCGGCCCCGATCGCTCCGGCGAGCACAACAAGCAGCACCGCGATACCGGCCAGCCACCCGCGGCTCAACCGCGACGGACCCCGCTCCACCGGCGCGGCTTCGGCGTCGGCCGAATCCTCGGTGTCGGTCGGGTCGGCTCCGGCCTCGGATTCTGACGAATCCTCGGTCGTCACCGCTTCACCCGTCTGATCGGTTCCGGCCTCGGATTCTGACGAATCCTCGGTCGTCACCTCGGTGCGCAACGAATCATCTGCGTCGGTGGGGTTCAGCCGGCTGGCGCCAGCATCTCCTTCCATCCGTCGTCTCCTGTTTTCTTCGAGTTCTCAACGGAGTATTTGACGCCGTCGGGGCCGATTAGCTGGCCACTCTGGGGACTGTATACCGCTGAGGGGGGCCCGCCTGGCGTGTAGACACACGGGTTGGGCTGCTGGCCGTTGCACTGCACCGTACCGGATCCGGGCCGGGACAACGGATCGCTCGTCGCCGGCGGCGTCCCCGCCACGCGGTCCGAGGGCGCCGGGTTCATGCCGTTATCGACCGACGGCGCCGGGATCACCATGCCTGGCCGGACGGACTGATCGCAGCGCGCCGACGGTGCCGGGCAGGTCAGGATCTGGTTCGGGTCGCCGTACCACGGGTTGGTTCCCGCGGGAACGTAGGGCTTGGGGTCGCGGCATTCCCGTGGCGAAGCTGCCCGTTTACCCGGGACATCGGCACACGGAATATTTCGCGATCCGCGGACACTGTTGGCCGGAGTGTCCATCGGAATCTTGCAGTAGGTGCCGGATGGCAACGGCTGCAGGCTGGTGTCGGCCGGCGACCGCCACTCCGGCGCCGGAATAAAGCCGGACAGACACGGCGGCGGCTGGTTGATCGACAACGCCAGGTCCAGGGCGGCCTGGTTCGGGAACGGTGCGGCCACCGTCTGGGCAATCGAGGCACCCTGCGGCAGGAACACCAGTACCTGCTCCACGCCGGAGTGGTAACGCTTGAGCAGGTCGAAGACCACCTCGAGATTCGCCAGCAACTGCGGCAGCGATTCGCGGACGTCGCTGAACACCGAATTGACCTGATCGGCGGTCGGCGCCGCCTGGGACAGCACGCTTTTCACGTTCTGGTCCCGCTGCGCGGCTTGCGCGGACAGTGAGTTGAGGTTGCGCGCCCAGCGCTCGATCGCATCACCCGACTTCACCTGGCTGTCCAGCACCGGTCCGGAGTTCTGCAGGATGTCGTTGACGCTGGAGATGTTCGTCTTGAAATCGCCGACGATCGCCTGGGTGGAGTCGACCAGCCGTTGCAGCGCCGGCCCTAACCCGCCGACGGATTCCGCGGTCTCGTCGAGCAACGTGCCGATCTTGTCCTTGGGCAAAGCCGACAGCCCGCGGTTAGCCGTGTCCAGCGCCGGCCCGATCTCGGCCGGCACGGTGCCCTTGGTGATGGTTTGTCCTTCGGACAGATACCGTCCGGGGTTACCGCTGGAGACCAAGTCCAGGTACTGCTCACCGACCGCGGACACCGAGTGGACGTTGGCGACCGTATCGACCGGGATCTTGTAGTTGCTGTCGATACTCATCGTCGCTTCGGCGCCGTGTTCGGTGGGCTCGACGTCGGTGACCTTACCGATGGTGATGCCGCGGTAGGTCACGTTGGCCGTCGGGTACAGGCCGCCCGACGCGGGCAGCTGGGCCTTGAGCGTGTACTGCCCGATGCCCACCAGGCTGGGCACCTGCAGGTAGTAGATGCCCAGCACCAGCAGCGAGATCACCGTCAGGATCCCGAACGCCACCAGTTGGCGCTTAATGAAGGGAGTCAGCAATTCCGGTCCCCCCTCTCCACCAATGGACCGCCGGGAGCGTCATTCGGGTTAGGCGTGTAGCGGACGTCGGGGATCATCGTCTCGGGATCGCGCCCGAAGGACTGCTCGAGTGCGCGCAAAGATCCCGACAATCCGGTACCCGTGAGGAACGCATTGTCGACGGCACTGTAAGTCACGTCGAGCGTCAGTGAGATGTTCTGGTAGTCGCCGCGGAACATCTTGGGCACCGTGTCGATGTCGTACGGCTGGGTGAGGATCAACTTCAGCGCGCCGATCAGATACGGCGAGGCACGGCCGAGTTCTTTGAACGGGCACTGCAGCGCCTGCAGATCGGTGTGCAGCGGCCCGCGGGCTTCCGACAGGTACTGGTCGGCGGCTTGGCTGAGCCGTCCCACCGAATCTATCGCGTTGATCAGCAGGTTTTGCGTGTCGGCGAAGTGCTTGATCAGCGGCGGGATGTCGGTCAGCGTCCGATCCAGGACGTCCGACCGGTTACCCACGTAACCCAGCAGCCGGTTCGTGGAGTCGATCGCGTGGGTGATGTCGTCACGCTGTTGGTTGAGCTGATCGGTAAAGGTGTCCAGCTTGCCCAGGAACGACCGGATCTGTTCGCCGCGGCCGTTGAAGATGTTGAAGACCTCGTTCTGCAGCACTTCCAGGTTCGGGATGCCGCCGCCGCGCAGGATCAAGGACAAACTGGCCAGTGTCTGCTCGGTGGTGGGATACGCCGAGGAGTTCTTCAGCGGGATGGTGTCACCATCTTTGAGCAGTTCCGGCGACGGATTCGGCGGTGTAACCAGCTCCATGTGCTGAGAGCCCAGCAGGCTGGTCTGGCCGATCTTGGCCAACGCGTTTTTCGGTAGCTTGACACTTTTACTCAGGCCGAGCGTCAGGGTGGCCACCCAGTTCTTCAAATTGATGGCACGGATCGAGCCGACGAAGACGTCGGCAACCATCACCTTGCTGTTGCCGTTGATCGCCAAGGTGTCCGGCACCTGCACGTAGACGGTGTAAGACCCCGACCCACTGCCCGGACCACCCGGAATCGCCACGTTGGAGATTCCGCGCCAGCCACACGAACTCAGCACCACCGCGGCCAGCAGCAGCACCAGCGCCTGCCAGACCCGACGGCGGACCAGCCGCGTCAACCTAGTCACTGGCCACCACCGAAGTCAGCGGGCATCGGCGCGCCGCCGGCGTTGGGTGCCGGCGCGCTCACTGGTGCCGGTGTCGGAGCGACGGGACCCGGCAGCACCCCAGGCCCCGGTGGCGGTGGCTGGATCGGCACCGGAGCCTGCAGCCCGATCGGCGGCAGGATCGGGTTCTCGTCGTAGGCATTCGGCGGTCCCGGCGGGGTTTGGTATTGGGACTGAACCGGCTCGATATTGGGGCCGCCCATGAGTTCAGACAGCGACTCCGGGGTCATCAGACCCGCCGTGATCGGCCCCACCTGCTGCCCTTGCATGCCCGGCGCCACGATCCAGCCCGGCTGGGTGTTGCGATGCGACGTCGGAGTATCCGGCGACCAGATCCCTGGGACGGTGGTGTCCTTGTACCCGTTGGGCGGGTGCAGCCGCGGCTCGGAGTAGGCGACTTCCTTCGGCAGTGTCTCGGCGGTGCTGAACAGGTTCAGGCCGAACGGTAGGTAGTTGAACTTGATCGCGTCGAGGATCGGTCCCAGGTATTGCGCGCAGAGTTCCGCCGATTCTTGGTACCCCAGCCGGCTGCCGGCCTGAATCGAGCTGCAGATGAACTGCATCGGGTTGGCGAAGTTGGTGATCGCCGGAATGGCGACTACCGAGCCATGCGACGGGTGATAGATCTGGTTGATGTTGGCCGCGGCGGTCGGCAGGACGTGCAAGGCGGTCTCCAGCCCGTTCAGCGGTTCCGGTTGCAGCAGCGTCGTAGTGGCGGTGTTGAGGTTGTTGACGTCCTGCGTGAGCACCTCGCGGTTCTTGTTCAGGAATGGCCGCACGGTGGACAGCAGACTGTCGAACTGCTGTATCGCATTGGACAGCACGCCGTCCGAGCTCGCCAGCCGACCAGTGACGTCTGCCAGGTTCTGGTTCAGCGCGACGAACTGCTGATCGTCCTGGTGCAGCGCGTTGACGAACAGCGCCAGGCTGCGCACCACCGCGAAGAAGTCGCCGCGGCCCTCGTTCAACGCATCCAGAGCCTGCGAAAGGCTGTTGAGGGTGGTGTTGATCTGCTTGCTTTTACCGGCCAGCCCGTCGGCGAACGACGAGATGACCTCACCGAAGGGCCCGGTCGGCTGCTCTTTGGTGGGACCGAGCTTGGAGATGATGTTGGTGATGCTGTTGCGCAGCTCGTCCCACTCCACCGGCACCTGGGTGCGGTCTTCCGGGATCACCGCGTTGTCGGCGAGCGCGGGCCCACCCTTGTAGGGCGGCTCCAGCTGGATGGCACGCGAGGCCACCAGCGTGGGGTTCAGGATCACCGCGGAGGCGTTGGCAGGGACCTTGTATTTGTTCTCGTAGTGGAAGGTCACCTTCATCTTGTCGCCGGTCGGCTCGATCTTGTCGATCGATCCCACCCGCAAACCCATGATCTGGACCTTGTCCCCGGGGTAGAGCGCATTGGCCGCCGGGAAGTAGGCGACCACGGTGTTGTTGGTCAGCTTGTCGTAAAGCCGGTAGCCGATGTAGCCGACGACGAGCGCCGCCACCACCACCAGCGACCCGATGATCACCGACGTCCGGGACAGCTTCGGTAGCCGGATGTTGCGGACATCAAAGATAGTGCTCAATTCTGGCTACCTCCCGTGACACCGCTGCCGCCCGATCCGCCCGGGTTAATGAACGGCGCCGGCAGCTGGTTCCCCGGCCCAGGAGGCGCGGGTGGGCCCGGTGGCAGTCCCGGAGCGAACGCCGACGGAGGTCCCAGCGGGGCGGGCGGTCCGAGGTTCTCGGTACGCGCCCCCGGCGGTGCCTGGGTCGGCAGCGGCACTGGTGTGCCCGGAACATTCGGCGGCGGATCACCCGGCTGCCCGGCGATCGGGATGCCCGGTGTTGGCGGCAGACCGTCGGGGTTCGGCGGCGAGGTCGCGATGTCGACCGGCGCGGGGAAGGACGTGCCACCGAACGGGCCGATGCCGGCGCCGGCGCAGGGCAGCGGGTTCCACGGGCGGGGCAGACCTTCGTCGCCGATGGTGACATTGCCGCCCGGGTTGGCGGGCGTGTAGGAGCACGGCGATCCGGGCGGGACGGCCGGTCCTGGATGATCCGGGGTGCCCTCCAGCAGCTGCGGCGGCGGCGGCGGCGCACCGTTGGGGAACCGGGTGCCGTTGGGGTCGGGCCACTTGGATTCCGGCAGTCCGGCGCTGCGCCAGAAGTTCTCCGGATCGATGCCGCGCTTCTTGAAAGCGGCATCAACCCAAGGCTGCAGAATCTGGTAGAAGGCCAGGTTGTGCAGGACCACTTTGAAGAACGGTCCAGACGCGATGGCTTCGTTCAACGACGGCAGGAATCCGCCGACCTCGACGAGCCCTTTGGCGATGTCGTCTTTGCGCTGGACCAGGATGTCGCTGACCGTGCGCAGCTGCTCGAGCACGTGATTGAGGTTCGGGTTGTCGTTGATCAGCCCCTTCACCTGCTCGGAGAAGGCCGCAACGTTGCCCAGTAGCGCATTGATCGCCTGGCCGCGTTCGTTGAAGGCGGCCAGCAGGGTCTTCGCGTTGACCAGCAGACGATCGACCTGCTCGCTGCGATCACCGAGGATGGTGGCCACCTGGTTGGCCTGGGCCAGCAGATGCTTGACCTCCTCGTCGCGCTTGCCGACGGTGTCGGAGAACTTGGCCACCCCGTCGAGCGCGGCGCTCAGGTGCGGGTAGGTCTGGTCGATGGTCTGCGACAGCACGTGCAGCGACTGCTTGACCTCGTCGATGTTCCAGCCCGACGCGGCCTTGGTCACGTCGAAAAACGCGTCGTAGATCTGGTAGGGCGTGGTGCTTTGCCCCAGCGGCAAGCTGTCCCCGGGCTGCAGCACCTTGTCGCCGCGCGCCTCGATCTCGACGACCTTCTTCCCCAGGATGGTGTCGGTCTTGATCGCCAGCCGGCTCTCGGTGCCAATGGTGTTGGTGCCGATGGAGAACTTGAGCGAGATGTGGTCACCGTCGATCTTGAGGGCTTCGACCTTGCCGACGTCCATGCCGGCGATGCGTACCTTGTCGCCCGCGCTGATGCCGCCGGTGTCGGTGAACTGCCCGTAGTAGGCGGGCCGGGCGAACAAGATCGGGACGCTGGTGAAGCTCTGCCCGACGCCGATCACGAGCACCAGCACCAGGATGCCCATCAGCCCGATGCGCATCCGGTTCGCGGGTTCCAGCGTTCTCATTGCGGCGTGCACCTACCCGTCGGCTGCTGGAATAACCGGACCGTGCGGACCGGACCGCCACCCTGCAGGCCGTTGATCTTGAGCGTGACGTCGCAGGCGTAGAAGTTCACGAAGTCGCCGTAAGAGCCGATGCTGCGGCCTATCAGGTTCAGCGCGGTCGGCACCTTGTGGAAGTAGTCGTCGAGCTGGACGCGCTGATCGATCAGCGGCTGCTGAATCTGGTCGAGGTAATTGAGGGTCTTGTGCAGCAAGGCGCGGTCTTCGCCCAGCAGATCGGCCACCGTCCCGGCAGCATTGCTGATGTGCGCTGTCCCGGCCGCCAGCGGTTCGGCGTGGTTCTTCAGCCCGGTGATCAGCACCTCGAGGTTGTTGACGGTCTGATCGAACTGCTGGCGATGCTTGACCGTCGTGTCCAAGACGATGTTCAGGTTCTTGATGACCTCGCCGATCGCCTGGTCACGCTCGCCGATCTGGTTGGTCAGTTGCGCGGTCTGGTCGAGGATGTCGTTGATGGTGCCGCCCTGCCCCTGGAAGACGGTGACCAGCGCCGTCGCGATGGTGTTGACCTTGTCGGGGTCCAGCGCCCGAAACAGCGGCTTGAAACCACCGATGAGCGCATCGAGGTCCAGCGCCGGAGAGGTGTGAGCCAGCGGGATCAATCCGCCCGGCGGCAGCGACCGGTCGGCGCCTTCGCCCTCGCCCCGTTTGAGCTCCAGGTAGCGGTTACCGATCAGGTCGAGATAGCGGATCTGTGCGGTCGTCGATTGATACAGCGGCACCGCGCGGTCGACATCGAAATTCACTCGCACCCGCTTGCCGCCGTCGGTCAGTTCTATCGAACTGACCTTGCCGATCTCGACTCCCGAGGCGCGGACGAATTGGCCCTGCCGCAGTCCGCTGATGTTGCTGAATTCCGCCGTGTACGCGTAGGTCCGGTCAAAGCGCATCTGACCGAAGACCACGACGATCATCACAGTGAAGAACACCAGCACCAACGAGAAGATGCTGAGTCGGATGATGGTTCCGGTGAGTTTCATGGGTTGATCGTGTTATCCCCGACTTGGCGCCCCCAGACGTACTCGATCGCGTAAGGCGACCCAGTGTCCAGGTGGTTGTACGGCGCGAGGCTATTGCCGGAGTCCATCACGAGCTCCGGCGCGGGCCATAGGTCGTGCGTGATGTGCTGCCAGCAGCCTGGCGCACCCCCCGGCCCACCGCGGGCGTTCACTCGTGGCAGGTTCTCCGGATAGGTGTAGGGGTTGGGCGCGCCGCCGACCACGCCGGCGACCCCGCCGAGCAGGCTGGCAAGCGTGGCGACCGCCGATACCGGGTTCGCGAGCAGGCCCAACCCGGACAGCAATTGGGTGTGAGCGTTGAGCGAGTAACCGTTACCGGCGAGGAACGAGGCGGCCTTGGGTTCGATGTCGTGGTAGTTGCGCAAGGTGCAGTAGATCGCCGGACTGTAGGTGTCCAGCAGCTGGGCCGAGGGCACCAGGTCGGCCGCACCCCGGGCCAGAGACGGGCCGCCTTTTTCGAAGATCTCCGCGCCGGTGTTGCCGAACCCGGCCGCCGACAACAGCGCCGAGTCCAAATCCTTTTGCTGTTGGTTGATCGTGCGCGAGGTGACCACCGCATTGTTGAGGAAGTCGAGCAGGTCGGGTGCGGCGTTGGCGTAGGTGTCGCCCAGCGCGGCCAGCTGCTGGATGTCGCGTCGGGCCTGCGGCATCTGCGGGTTGACGTCGTCCAGGATGGCGTTGCTGTTGACGATCGACTGTCCGAACTTGTCGCCCAACCCCGCCAGCGCTTGCGCGGCCGCGCTCAGGGTCAGGTTCAACTTGACCGGGTCCACCTTCTCCGAGATGGAGGTGAGGGTCTGGAACAACGTATTGATTTCGGTGGTCACCGACCTGGCGTCGATCACCGTCTGGGGTGAGAGCTTTTGCGGCGACGGGTTGGCCGGCGTCGTCAGCGACACATACTTACCGCCGAACACGGTGGTCGCCTTGATATCGGCGTTCACGTTGGCCGGGATCAGCGACAGATACCTCGGATATACATCCAAGACGAATTTGGCCGCCGGCTTACCGTCGCGGTTGGTTTCGGAGATGGTGGCCACCCGGCCGATCTGCACCCCGTTGTAGGTGACCTTCGAGCCCGGATCCATCACCAACCCGGCGCGCGACGCGAGCATCGTCAACTTGGTCTTGGGCGTGAAATCCCCGCGGAACTGTCCGTATACCAACGCGAAAACCACGGCAGCGATGACCAGAATCCCGACGGCCGCCAGCTTGTACGGCGGTGTGCGCGACCTGTTGGTCTTGATGGGCCCGGCCATGGTCGCTAAACCGTGAGCGCGAAATTGGGGTTGACGCCGTAGAGCGCCAACGCAGCGGACAAGACAACTACCTGGACCGAGACGAGCGAGAAACGCATCGACCGGCCGACGCCCTCGCCGACACCGACGGGCCCGCCACCGGCGTTGTAGCCGTAGTAGCAGTGCGTGATCATCACGACCGCGGTGATGATGATGGCCTCCAGGAACGACCAGAACACGTCGTCGGGGCGCAGGAACGTCCGGAAGTAGTGATCGTAGGTGCCGCTGGATTGCCCGTAGAGCACCGTCGTGGTGATCTGCGGCGACAGGAAGCACATGATCATCGCCATCGCGTAGAGCGGAATGATCACCACCAGGCCGGCCATGAACCGGGTGGTGGCCAGGAACGAGATCGATTTGATGCCCATCACTTCCAGGGCGTCGATCTCTTCGCTGATCCGCATCGCCCCGAGCTCGGCGGTGGCGCCCGCGCCGACGGTCGCGGCCATCGCGATGCCGGTGACAACCGGGGCGGCAATGCGCACGTTGATCAGCGCGGCGAAGAAGCCGGTGAACGCCTCGACCCCGATATTGCCCAGGGACGCGAAGCCTTGGATGGCGACCAGCGAGCTACCGGACAGCGTGACGAAACCGACGATCGCCACGGTGCCACCGACGACGGCCATGGCACCGGTGCCCATGCCGATTTGGGCGATCAGCCGCAGCGTTTCCTTGCGATAGTTGCGCAGCGCGTGCGGCACCTGCCCTATGCAGACCACCCCGAACCAGGCCATCTGGCCGAGGTCGTCCAGTCCCCGGCCGGCGGCACCGCCGTAGCGATTGAGGTTTTCGGTTGCCCGCGGGAAGCGGGCGCGCAAAACGGCAGCGGTCGTCATGTCAGTGTCCCGTCCCGAAGCGCACGCCGATCGTGGTCAGAATGACGTTCACCGCGTACAACGCGACCACGCACAGCACCACGGTCTCGTTGACGGCGGTGCCCAGTCCCTTGGAGCCGCCTCTGACGGTCAGGCCGCGGAAGCAGCCGACCAGTCCGGCGATGAGGCCGAAGATCGCGGCTTTGACGGTGGCGATGACGACCTCGGGCAGACCGGTGATGGTGGTCAAGGTGGCCAGGTAGGCGCCACCCGACACGTTCTGCAGAAACACGCCGAAGAGGTAGCCGCCCACCAGGCCGACGGTGATGACCAAGCCGTTGAGCAGCGTGGCAACCAGCGTCGCGGCAATCACCCGGGGCACCACCAGCCGGTGGATCGGGTCGATGCCGAGCACCTCCATCGCGTCGATTTCCTCGCGGATGGTGCGCGCACCCAGGTCAGCGCAGATCGCCGTCGAGCCGGCACCGGCGACCACCAGCACCGTGGTCAATGGACCGAGCTGGGTCACCGCGCCGATCGCCGCGCCGGCACCGGAGAGGTCGGCCGCGCCGAACTGGGCCAGCAGCACGTTGAGGGTGAAGATCAGGAGCACCGTCAGCGGGATCGAAACCATGATGGTCGGCAGAAACGCGACCTTCATGATGAACCAGCACTGCAGGATGAACTCCCGCCACTGGAACGGCCAGCGGAATAGCGCCTTGCCAGTCAGCACGCACATCCTGAAGAAGCCGCCGATCAGAGTCAGCGGCGTCTCCAGTTGGTCGCGCAAATAGCCGACCAAGTGCGGACCTGTCGACGAAGTCACCCCTGCCCCCTCACGCAAGTCCCGCGTGCCTGGTGCCGCCGCGGCCGATCGTGTCGCACGCCTCTCCCCCTCGCTACTGCGCAGCTGGGGGTGCCCCCACCCCTCGCCGCTTCGCAGCCGGGGGTGCCCCAACCTCGTCCGGAACCCACAGGTGTGACCATCGGCTCCCTACTGGCAAGTAGTAACGGAGACCACAGGAATGTACCCGATGGCCAAGCATGTGTGAACCGCAGATGCACAATTAACCCTTCGTCAGCAGTAGGCAAACGTTACAGATTCCTCAGCTTTCCTCTTTATTGGCGAAATCTCCTGGTAATGAATGTTTTCCAGAAAATGACGCGCCGCCGTAGCGAACTCGCAGCTCGGTTTTGAGCACCTTCCCGGCGGGGTTGCGGGGCAGCGCATCAACGATTTCGAGCGCCTTGGGGTGCTTGTAGCGCGCCAGCCGCTCGGTCAGGAACTCGGCCAGCAGGTCCAGCCGCAGCGCCGCGTCGGCGACGGCCGCAACCGCGATCGGCACCTCTCCCCACTTCTCATGGGTGCGCCCGATGACGGCGACCTCGACGATGCCGGGATGGCCGGCGAGAACGTTCTCCACTTCCGCGCAGTAGATGTTCTCGCCGCCGGAGATGATCATGTCCTTCTTGCGGTCGACCACCCAGACATAGCCTTCGTCGTCCATCCGAACGAGGTCTCCGGAATGGAACCAACCGCCGGCGAACGCCTCGGCGGTGGCTGCGGGGTTGTTCCAGTAGCCGCTCATCAGCGTCGGCGCCCGGTACACGATTTCGCCGACCTCACCGATGGGCACGTCGTTCATGTTTTCGTCGACCACGCGCGCTGCGACCGTCGGGATCACCTTGCCGACCGACCCGCGCTTCCGGATGGCGTCTTCGCCGAGCAGCATGCAGGTGACCGGCGACATCTCGGTCTGGCCGAAGGCCGCCAGTATCTGGGTACCGGGGAACGTCGCAGACATCTCTCGCAGCAGCGCGTCCGGAGCCGGGGCCGCGCCCCACGACATGATCCGCAATTTCAGGTCCCGGGGCCGGGCTTGCTGTTCGGAGCAGACCGCCTGCCACTGCGCCGGAACCAGGAAGATGCCGGTGACCTTTTCGGCCGCCAGGACGTCTAGCAACTGCCCGGGGTCGAACGCGCCCAGCGGGTAGATCACCGTGGGCACGCCGAGCAGCATTCCGGTCAGCAGGTTTCCGATCCCGGCGATGTGGAAGAACGGGACCCCGACGAAACCGACATCACTGTTGATGTCGGCGCCATTGGTGTACAGCCCGGTCATCGTCTGGCCGGTCAAGTTGGTGTGGGTCAGCACCGCGCCCTTGGGACGGCCGGTGGTGCCCGAGGTGTACATGATCAGCGCCGGCGAGTCGTTCGGGATGTCGACGGGCGACGGTGTGTCCCCCGGCTCCTCGATGAGCTCGTCGTAGTCGAGCACCTGGTCGTCGGATACTCCGCCGGCCACGATGACGGTGCCCAGCATTGGCTGGATGCCGCGGACCCCGATGGCGACGGGCGCCAGCACCGCTTCGGTGATGATGACCCGCGCTTCGCAGTCGTCGACCAGCAAGGCGATCTCGGCGGGGGTGAGCCGGAAGTTTAGCGGGACCGCGATCGCCCCGAGCATGTTGGTGGCCAGTACCGACTCGACGAACTCGCTGCGGTTGAGCATGAGGATCATGACCCGGTCCCCAAAACCGACCCCTCGACGGCTCAGTGCCCCGGCCAAGGCGGTGACCCGGCGCTGCAGATCGGCCCACGTCACCGTGCGGCCGGTGAACCTCAGCGCCGTCGCTCGCGGCTGCATCACTGCGTGCCGCTCGAGCTGGTTAACCCAGTTCTGCCGCCGGGCCAGATATGGCTGCTCGGTCTCGTGCGATCCCTGTGCTGCTTGTGTCAGGTGGCTGGCAAGTTGTGCGGTCAACTAATAGCTTCCCTTCACTTACGCACCGCTTGCGACAGGTTGATATTTGATAAAACATAGTGTTGTGTGGGTCACACTATGGCCTGATTGCCCTGATGACAACCCCCGATGAGCCCGTACGATCCCTGGTAAAACCCTGGGAGCCCACGTGAACGCACCGCTATCTGCGCGGCCCCTCCGCAGGCGCCGACCACTGCGCCGGGCACAGCTGTCAGACGAGGTCGCGGGCCATCTGCGAGCGGCGATCATGTCGGGGTCGTTGCCCCCAGGAACCTTCATCCGCCTGGACGAGACCGCGGCCGAACTCGGGGTCAGCGTGACCCCGGTGCGTGAGGCACTACTGAAACTGCGCGGCGAGGGCATGGTGCAGCTGGAGCCGCACCGCGGCCACGTGGTGCGGCCGTTGACGCCGCAGGACATCGACGACATTTTCTGGCTGCAGGCAACCATCGCGCGCGAACTCGCCGCAACGGCCACCGACCACATCACCGAAGCCGAGATCGAGGAGCTCCACCGGATCAACGAGTCGCTCGCGGCGGCCGTGAGCACAGGCGATGCCGAGACCGTCGCCGGGCTCGAGTTCGCGTTTCATCGTGTCTTCAACCAGGCCAGCGGGCGAATCAAATTGGCCTGGTTCCTGCTCAACGCCGTGCGCTACATGCCGGTGCTGGTGTACGCAGCCGACCCGCAATGGGGTGTCGCCGCCGTCGACAATCACCGCAAGCTGATCGCCGCGCTGCGCCGGCGGGATACGCCCGAGGTGATCGAGCACACCGTCTGGCAATTCACCGACGCGGCTCGGCGCCTGATCGAAATGCGGGATCGGGCGGGGAGTTTCGGCTAAGCGGCCGAGTCGCTAACTGGCGGCCAGCTGTTCGGCGCGCTGTTTGAGGTTGTTCGCGAGGTGGTCCAGCACGTTGTTGAGCAGGGACTTCACCATGGGCGCGGGTACCGGCAGCGACGGCTCGACGTCGATGTCCACCGTCAGCAGGCTCGAGGCCCCCATCTCCACCACGCTGAACAGTTGCTCTTGCTTGTTGAACAACTCGCCCTGCTGCATCACGGTCTGAATCTGGTTCGGGCCGGGGTAGTACACCGCCTGGATGTAGGTCCCCTCGAATCCTTGGTAGGCGGCGTCCAGGCGCAGCTGGCTGGGGCGCCCGTCGTCGTAGCGAGCAAGCACCCAGCAGCCGTTGACCCCGTCGCTCCATTCCGGGTACCGCTCGAAGTCGGCGACGATGGCCATGACCGAGGCGGCTTCCGAACTGACCTCGACGGTCTTGCTCAAAACGGGCATTGGCGAAGCATAGCCGGATGAACGAAAGCGCCAGCGCAGGGCGATATCTCAGGATTCGCCGACCAGGGCCGTCGACAGCAATGAACCGATGGCGTCCGGAATAGGCACCGGCTTGCGGCTGGTCCGATCGACATAGACGTGCACCCAGTGCCCCAGCGCGGTGATGGGCTGCGCGGAGTTATCTTCACCGTCGGTCGACCGGAACACGCCGAGGCGGTAGGTGACACTGCTGCGGCCCAGCCGTGTCACGGCGAGCCCGACCACCAGGTTTTGCGGGAAATGCAGTTCGGAGAAGTAGCGGCAACCCGATTCGGCGACGATGCCCAGCGCCGGCATGTTTAGGGGGTCAAGCCCGGTGCTGGTGTTGATCCACGCGTTGATCGCGGTATCGAAGAGCTGGTAATAGACCGCGTTGTTGAGGTGGCCGAACATGTCGTTGTCGGCCCACCGGGTTCCCACCGGCCACCACACCGGGAAGTCACTGCCGGTGAGCTGATCTGGTGCCGGCGGAACGACCGGAGCAGAACTCATAGTGGTATTCCAACACGACTCACATCCAGAGTGCGGCCGCTATCTCGGGTGCAGAGGTGCGATGGGCTCGACAGCTGTGGCGGGGAGGCGGTGACTTTCTATGTAGTCCCACCGAATCTGGTAGCCGAGTCCGGGTGCCGAAGGTAGCTCAACGAATCCATCGGGGCTCAGCGGATCACAGGCGGCCTCGAGGTAGGGCGGCGGCGTGTCGTAGCGAACCCCAGGCCCGAGCAGTCCGCGCTCGTAGTATTCGCACACGTCTTCGCTTGTGGCGCCTAGGACCTGGATATTGCCGAACCCGCTCATGTGCAGCTCGCAGCGCATGCCGACCGCCTCGCACATTCCGGCCAGTTTCATCACGCCGGTGATGCCACCACGCAGGACGTCGATGCGGCTGATGTCCGACGCATTGCGCAGAATCCAGTCCGCGCGGGTGTAAATGCCGCCCTCGGCGATCTCAGGTGAGCAGATCGGGATATCCAGTTCGTTGGCCAGTTTCGCGTAGGACTCCACCCGGTACTCGGGCATTGGGTGCTCGTACCAGTAGAAGCCCAGCCGTTCGAGTTCGCGGCCGACCCGCAGCGCGTCAGCGTAGGTGTGATAGGTGCCCCACGGGTCGAACATCAGCACCATGTCGTCACCGACTGCTGCCCGAACTTCCTGGCACACCTGAATGTCGGCGTCCACGTAGGACGGTCGCGGCAGTGCGGGTTGTCGGGTGGCGGGGTCCCAGTAGTGGTACGGGTGAATCTTGTAGGCGCGGTACCCCTGTCGCCGGCATTCGGCGGCGTGGGCGGCATACTCGCTGGGCGACCCGAGGTTGTTGAAGCTGCTCGCGTAGGCCTTGACGCGGTCGCGGGCGCCCCCGAGCATCTTGTGCGCGGGCAGTCCGGTAACGCGGCCCGCCAAATCCCACAGGACCAAATCGACCACGCTGCAAACGTTCTCGGGAAGCTTCGCAGCCCACAGTTGCCGCCAGATTTCTGCCCGGTCGAACGGGTCCTGGCCGGCGAGAAAAGGGCTCAGGAATTGCCCGATCAGCGCCTGGTCGGTGGGGAGTAGGCCATCCTGGTCTCCGTGAAAGTGCCCACCGAAGTAGTAGCCCTCGGCCCCCTCGTCGGTGAGTACCTTGGTCACAGTTTGCACCACGCGGTAGTCAGTCATCAACTGGCCGAACGAGATTCGATCGACGCAGGTCTCAAAAGGCACGACCTCCAAGCCGGTGATCTTCATGGCAGCAGATTGTTTCCCGACTCGCATCCGCGCGATAGAGCCAAAGGTCCTGCGTCCCGGGTCAGGACACTTCAAACCCCGTCCCATACGCCCTGCAGCGCGTCCCCTTGCAGCGCGAACAGCCGCTGCGAGCCCGGCCAGTCGGGCAGCAGCGAATCGAATCCGTGGCAGGCCCCCGCAAATATGTGCAGCTCGGCGGAGACCCCGGCACGCAGCAGCCGGAGCGCGTAGTCGACGGCTTCGTCGCGAAAGGGATCGATCTCGGCGCACGTGATCAAAGCGGTTGGCAAACCTGATAATTCGGCACGCCGCGCCGGCACCGCATCCGGCGATACCGGGTCGGTGCCCAGGTAGTAGCGCCACATCAAGTCCGCGGCTTCGCTGTCGAAGGCCGGGCTGGAGCGGAACTCGTCTTTGGATGGCGTCCGGCGATCGTCGAGCACCGGCTGATGCAGCAGCTGGAAGACCACCGGGGGCAGCCATCCATCGGCGGCACCGTGCGCCAGGCAGGCGGCCAGCGCGCCACCCGCGCTGCTGCCCGCGACGGCTATCCGCCCGGCATCGACATCCAATTCCTTCGCATTCTCGGCCACCCATTTCAGCACGGCGATCGCGTCGTCGAACGCGGCCGGATAGGGGTGTTCCGGGCTGAGCCGATAGTCGACGGAGACCACCGTGCAACGGCCGCGCCACGCGAGTTCCACGCACTGGCGGTGATCGGTGTCCAGGTTGCCCAGCGCGAATCCACCCGCGTGGCAATAGACGACCACCGGCGCCAGCGCGGGTCCGCCGCGATAAATCCGAACGGGTACTGCACCGGATTCGGCGATCACGTTGTGCTCGCTGATCTGCACGCCAGGTGCGCCGGTGTGTGCTGCGCAGTCGCGGCGGCGCTGGTCGAACGGCTCGCGCATCAGCTGAATCGCTTCCAGCGAAAAGGTGGTCCGGGTCGTCGCGATGGCCCGCAGCGCGGGATCGAGCCGGTCGGCGCCGTCCAATTCGGTCACTGCCCGCGCCTGTCTGCTCCGGTGAGCGCGTCGCCATCAACCGCTTTTACCGCGGGAGTCGAGAAGCTGTAGTCGGCCGGCTTGAAGCTGCGGGTCATCTCCCAGAAGCTACGCGCACTTCGCGGCCATTGGGTGACCACCCGGCCATTGGCCGCGCGAAAGTAGTTGCTGCACTGGGTGGTCCACACCGTGCCGACCATCCACCGGTCGACCTTGGCAATGAACTCCGCCAGCGCGGACGGTCGCACGCAGAGATAATTCTTGTTGTTGCGCCACAGGTACTTCAACGCCCGCACGATGTAACGCGCCTGAGCTTCCAGCATGAAGATCACGCTGTTGGAACCCACATTGGTGTTGGGCCCGTAGAGCATGAAGAAGTTCGGGAATCCGGGGACGACCATCCCGAAATATGCGGTGGCGCCTTCGCTCCACACCTGCCGCAGCGTGTTGCCTAGCTCGCCGGAAACATCCAACTGTCCCAGGTAGTCGGCGGCGGCGTAGCCGGTGGCACACACCACCGCATCGACCTCACGTTCGGTGCCGTCCTCGGTGACCAGGGACCTGGCCTTGAGATAGCGCGCCGGGCTATTCAGCACCTCGACGTTGGGCCGGGTCAACGCGGGCAGGTAGTCCGACGAGAACACCAACCGCTTGCAGCCCATCGGATGATCCGGAGTCAGCTTGCGGCGCAATTCCTCGTCGGCAACGGTCTTCTCGAGTAGGCCCAGCGCGATTGCGGTGAAGTCCTGCGTCTTTTCGCTGCCGTGTTCGATCACCGAAATATTGGATTCGCTGCGCAGCCACAGCCTGGTTCGGTACAGCTTCTTGGCGAAGGGCACGTGGGCGAAGATCCAGCGCTCCCGTCGCGTGTAGTGCCGGTCCGGCTTGGGCAGGATCCAGGTGGGTGACCGTTGCACCGAGTACACGGTGTCGGCGATCTTCGCGATTTCGGGCAGTAGCTGTGACGCTGTCGACCCGGTGCCCAGCACCGCAACTCGCGCACCTTCCAGGGAGACGGAGTGATCCCAGCTTGCCGAGTGGATCACCCGTCCGGTGAAGGGTTCCTGCTCGACGAGGTCGGGAAGCAGCGGCCGGGTGAACAGGCCGACGGCGGAAACCACGATGTTGAAATGATGCTGTGTCCCGTCAGTGGTGGTCAGATACCACAGCTGGGTGTCTTCATCCCAACGCGCCGAACGAATTTCGGTACGCAGTTTCAGGTGCGGCCGCAGACCGTACTTGTCGGCGCAACGCTCGAAGTAAGCCAGGATCTCGGGCTGTCCCGACCACAGCCGGGACCAGTTCGGGTTGAGGTCGAACGAGAAGGAGTAAAGATGCGACTTGACGTCGCACGCCAGGCCCGGATACGTGTTGATCCGCCACGTTCCGCCCACGTCGTCTTCGCGGTCGAAGATGGTGAAGTCGTTGAAACCAGCTCGGGACAACAGGATTCCCAGCGCGAGGCCACCCGGCCCGGCGCCGATGATACCCACCGACAGATTCGTGCTCATTTGATCTGCAGGCACTGTCCGCCGTCGACGACGAGTTCTGAACCAGTGATGAATGACGCCTCCTCGGAAACCAGAAATGCGACGGCATCGGCGATTTCGCCGGGCCGGCCAATGCGGCCGAACATGGCGGTGGCGACCAGCCGAGTCTGGGTGGCCTCGTCGAGCATCGAAGTGGCGATCGGACCGGGGAACACCGCGTTGACGCGGATGCCGGACGGGCCCAGTTCAGCGGCCGCGGCTTGAGTCAGACCTCGCAGCGCCCACTTTGACGAGCCGTAGGCGGCGTGCTGCGGGAAGGGGCGGATCGCTCCGGTGCTGCAGATGTTGACGATGGCCGCATGCTCGGCCGCGCGCAGCTGATCGAGGCTGGCGCGCATGCCGAGGAAGACACCGAGACAGTTAACCCGCCAAGCGTTTTCGAAGTCCTCGGGCGTCTCGTCGGTCAACGACGCCCGATGCAGCACTCCGGCGTTGTTGACCAGGGTGCTCAGCGACCCGAATCGGTCCACCACCTGGCGTACCGCCGTCGTCCACTGCTCCGGGGAGGTCACGTCGAGCTCGACCGCGATCACCTGGTCGTCGGCCAGTTCGCCGACCGCGGCGACGACCTCGTCTGCTCGGCGATCGCAGGCTGCCACCGAATAGCCCACTGCGCGAAGCCTTTTGGCGATAGCCCAGCCCTGACCGCCAGCGGCGCCGGTGACCAGTGCGACACGTTGGGTCATCAGGACGCCACCTCCGGTCGATCGGACAGCCCACCGCTGGTGATGAATTGGCACCGCCGTCGCCGGAAGCGCCACTGCCCACCGTCGCGGATCAGTTCGTCGTCGTACAACGCGGGCCGCAGCTGCAGGTCGCCGGCCCTGACGAACAGGACTTGGGTCCGGGCCGTCGCGGTGTCGTCGTGGATGTCGATCCGCGAGACTCCGGTCAGGTGCAGCCCGTGTGGCGCGTCGGAGAACATCTTGCGAAGGCCATCATGTCCGGCGAAAGACCGTCCGTAGACAGCCATTTCCGCATCGGCGGTGAACAATTGCACGCATCCCTCGATATCCCCCGCGTCAAGGGCCAGCGCGTAGTCGGTGATCAGTTCGCGGATCTCCGCGTGGTCGTCGGTCACTGTCCGCTGGCCTCGCGTAGATGCTCGGCGGCTCCGCGCCGCAGGGCCTGCGATTCGGCCGCCAGCGTGATCACCTGAAACCCCAACTGCGCCATGGCATGACCGGTCTCGCCGTCGCTGGCGTGAATCCCGGTGACCAGCCCGGCAGCGGTGGCCTCAGTATGTATTTGTTTGATGGCATCGAGCACGTCGGGGTTCTTGGTTGCCCCGACGACGTCGGCTCCCATCGAGATGGCCAAATCGGCAGGGCCGACGTAGATTCCCGCCAGGCCGTCCACCGCGCAGATTTCCGTCAGCCCGGCCAGCGCCGCGGCCGTTTCGATCATCGCGAACACGCTCACCCGGGACTCAAGCTTGGCGCTGTCCACCCCGAGGCTGGGACGCAGCGGACCGAAGCTGCGGATACCCGCCGGCGCGTAGCGGGTGGCGGCCACCGCCGCGGCGGCCTGATCGGCCGACTCGATCATCGCGATGAAGACGGCGTCGGCCCCGGCGTCGAGCACCCGCCCGATCGGAGCCGGGTCGGCATTCGGCAACCGCACCGCCGTGGCGATGGGGACATGTTCGAGGCGGCGAAGTATGCCGGAGATACTGGCATCGTCAAGGTAGCCGTGCTGCGCGTCGAAGCCCACGTAGTCGTAGCCGGCGCGGGCGAATTCTTCCGGCCCGATCAGGGTGGGGCCGGTGATCCAGCCTCCCCATATCGGAGTGGTTTTGTTCAGCGCCCGGTGCAGGGCGCTCGCCGAATTGTCCATCATGGTCTACCAGTTCACTCGGCGATCGCGATCTTGATGCGCTCGGGTACCGGTCGGCAGGCCAGGTCGAACGCGGCCTGCACGTCGTCGAGGCCGAAGGTGTGCGTCAGATAGGTGCTGAGCAGCTCGGGGTGTTCAGCGGCGAACTTGCCGGCGAGCTCGAGCATGCGTTGCCGGTCAAGGGTCACACCGGATTTCAAGGTCAGGTTGTTGCGCAGGATGAGACGCATATTGATCGGGTAGGAGTCGTCGTCGGCCACGCCGAAATAGAAGACGGTGCCGCCGAAGGCGGTCGCCTCGATGGCGTGCGCCAGGGTGGCCACCTGGTGCCCGACGGCTTCGATGACGATATCGGCGCGGTCCGCGGCGGCGAGTTGGCTCACCCAGCGGTCGCTGGTGGCGCGTACGGCGTCATCGATTCCGAAAGCCGTTGCCAGATCGGCTCGGTCGACGGGGTCAACTCCGGTGACGCGCCGCGCCCCGGCCGCCTTGGCGATAAAGGAGAACAGCAGCCCGATCGAGCCCTGACCGATGATCGCGACGTGCCGGCCGGCCATGTCCGGCAGCTGCTCGCAGGCATACAGCACACACGCCAACGGTTGCAGGCCGATCGCCTGCGCCGGGGTCAGCGCCGGATCGTAGGGCGCCAATCCGTCGCCGTTGCTGATCACCCGTTCCATCAGGCCGTCGAATCCGGACGCCCAACCGACCACCCGATCTCCGGGCCGGTGCCCGGGATGCCTGCTAGCGATCACCTCGCCGGCGATCTCGTGGATCGGGAAGCCGTCTTTCTCCGCGGCGCTGCGGCCGTCGTCGCCCGGAAGGCGGCCCCGGGCACCGCGGAAGGCGGGCATATCGCTGCCGCACACGCCGGCGGCCAAGAAGCGCAGCAAGACCTGGCCGTCGACGAGGTCGTCGGCTGTCTTGTCAGCGATCGTCGTCCGCTCGAACTGATACGGGGCGACAATGCGGTAGGACCACACGTCAGACCTCCACCGGAATGTTGTTCCATCCCCACTGGAAGCTGGACGGTAGCCGGGTGGCGGCGTCGCTTTGAATTGCGTAGTCCGGCACCCGCCGCAGCCATTCGGTCAGCAGCACATCGATTTCCAGCCTGGCCAGGTGGTAGCCGATGCAGAAATGTTGGCCGCGGCCGAACGCCAGCGACCGCTTGATGGGCCGGTTCCAGATGAATTCGTCGGGCTCCGGATACTCCCGCTCGTCGCGGTTGGCCGACGCCAGCAGGGTGATGACACGCTGGCCGGGCTGAATTGTCTTGTCGTGAATCGTGTAGGGCTTGCGCACCGTTCGGGCGAACCATTGCGCCGGGGCGCAGTACCGGATCATCTCCTCACGCGCGAGCGGCACATTGGTGGCCGGGTCGGCGCGCACCGCCGCCAACTGGTCGGGCCGCTTGCTGAGCTCCCACAGGCCGTGCGCGACGATCTTGGGCACCGTTTCCGTGCCGCCGATGAAAATGCAGAGCATCTGGGTGGCGGCTTCGGTGTCGGACAGCGCGCTGCCATCAGGCAGTCGGTAGCCGAGCAGGCCGTCGACAACGGGCAGCGCGTCTTGGGACTGCTCGGTGCGGCGGCGCTCGACCACCGGCGTCAGGAACCCCAGATAGTTGGGCCGGGCTCCGGCGGTGTCCACGCCGACACCAGGCTCGGCCAGGCTGCCGGCGTTGACGGCGGCCAACACCTGTGGAGCGAGTTCGTCTGGGAGACCGAGCAATCCGCACACCATGGAGGCCGCGACGATCCCACCGTACTCCTGCGTCAGGTCGAACGAACCCCGCGGCAGCAGCAGGTCGAGCCGCTCGTTGGCCAGCGCACGGATCCGTTCTGCCAGCCCGGTGACCGACCTCGGCCGCAACGGCGCCGAATGCGACCGTCGGATTTCGCCGTACAGGTCGGCGTCGAACACCGCGTGAAAAGGCAACGGATGCAACGGCGGATCCTCGACGGGTCCGCTGTTGTGCTTGGCCAACACCGCCGTCGGGGGCAACGTGCCCTCGGATGCGACGAAGGTGCCGTCGTTGACTTCCAGCACCTCCCAGATATCCTCGAAGCGGGAAAGCGCAAAGGTGTCCCACTGCGGCATGTAGTACAGCGGATGGTCATCACGCAGAATCTGGTAGTACGGCAACGGATTTCCCATCACCTGCGCATCAAACGGGTCGTATTTGAAGTCCATCTGAATCACTGCAGTGGTGAGGGGGGTAAGGCCTGCAGAATCGAGTCTTCCCACCCGTCGCGCAGCGCGGGCGCCACGCTCATCCAGGTCACGATCTCGGCGGGCGGGCTGTCCTTCCAGGACGGGTAGTGGTTGGCGAAGCATTCCCAGCCGCCGTCGAGTGCCCAGTAGTGGATGACCTCGTTGAACCGGAAGGTGGTGGTGAAGGAGCCCAGCCACCGTTTACCGGTGCGCTCCGACCACGGGACGTAGAGCCGCTCCAATTCGCGGATGTAATCGTCTTGACGGCCCGGCTTGGTCTGCATGATCTCTTGGATCACCAGCGGCGCAGTGAAATTGGCCTCACGCAGCTCGGCTAGCGGTTTGTTGCTGGGCCCGGGGTACATGATTCGTCCCTCGCCCGTCGCGCCGATGTCGGACAGAAACACCGACCACTTGCCGGCCGCCGCCTCATGACTGCCGCCGCGGGCCTGGGCGGCCCCGATTTTGGCGTAATCGGCGAACCCGTCGATCTCCCAGATGATCGTCACCTGTGGCCAGTGCCCGTTGTAGGGCGTGGATTCCCAGATCGCGAACAACCGGGCGCCGAGCTCGTCCATCATCGGCTGGTAGGTGTCGGTGAACACCTCGGTGAAGCGATCACTTCGGCCGGACCCCAGCGAGATCGTCTCGTGCAGATAGAGCAGTGTGTGGCCGTAATACTTCTTCATCGCGCTAGGTGAGCCGGATTAGCTCGGAGTCGCTGTGCGAGGAGCTCGCGCCGCACAGCAGCGTCTCGGTGAAACCGACTGAGCCGCATGGGCTACCCGCCGCGCCAAGCGCAGCGCCTTTGAATCTCCGGGCCGCCCCGCTGAGCAGGTGCTGCGCTTGGGTCAACCCGCGATTCACGCCCAGCGGCCACTCGTCGCCCCACAACGCGACCTCGGTCACGCGTTTGTCCAGCGACTCGAGCACCTTGTCGCGCAGCCGGGCATCGACGGTAAATGCCTGGGCGCTGACCGCCAACGTTTGGCTGGTCGAGCTCAGCGCGGTAGTGAGGAACTCCGATGCGGCGTCCACCACGCCGACGCCGAGGATGCGCAGCGCCCGGGCATCGCAGCTTTCCGGCAGCAGCACCCGCACCTCCCAACCGGCCATCACCCGGTCGTAGAGCCAACCCCCGGCCGACTGCACAACGTCGACGGGATTGGCGGCGATCACGTCCAGACGGTAGCGCAAACACCCACCGTCTGAGCGTGCAGCGGTGACCCGTCCGCTCTCGCTGATGCCGATTGTTGGAGTGACCATCAAATCCGTTCCTCACCGCTACACCGGAAGTGCACGTTGGCGTCCGGCGCGTGTTTCGCGTGCGCTTTTTGTCGTGGGCTGCGCCGTATCACGCGGCGCTACTCCGGTGACGCGACTCACCGGACAGCGTGACACTTTTGCCGAAATTTGTAAAGCTCCCGCGGGCGGTCAGGAGCCGCGACGAGCCCTGAGTTCGGCGCGAATTTCGTCGGTGTGCTGCCCCAGTTCCGGTGCCGCAGAACGCGGCGACCACGGTGTGCCGTGGAAATCCGCCGGGGTGGCCACCATCGCGATGGCCGACTCTCCATCTGGCACGTCGACCATGCCGCCCGCGGCATGAAACTGCTCGTCGGCGACGACGTCCTCGAGGCTGTTCACCGGCGACCAGAAGAACTCGGGTTCGCCGCGAAAGATCTCCGCCCATTCGTCCAGCGTGCGGGTGGCGAAGATCGCGTCGAGCTCGGCGATCAGCTCCACCGCGTTGACGAAGCGGGCACCAGCGTCGCTGAATCGGGGGTCGTCCAGCCACTCCGGGCGGCCGACGGCGCGACACAGCGGGGGCCAGTGCCGATCGCCTTCGAGCCCGACGATCCAGAATCGCCGTCCGTCGGCCGTCGCGTAGTTGTTCATCGCCGGGTTGGCCATCGTCTCGCGCTGCCCGACCGCGATCGGCTGGCCGGTCATCAGGTAGGTGTTCAGGTCGAAGCTCACGGTGTAGGCGCCCTGCCGGTAGAGCGACGTGCTGACCAGCTGTCCGGTCCCGGTGCGCTGGCGGGCCACCAGTGCCGCGCAAATCGCGGCGGCCAGCGTCATACCTGCCGAGTGATCACCCATGCCACCGCGCTGAAACGGCGGTGTATCGCCGGGCCGGGTGAGCAGATGGGCCACCCCGGCGCGCGACCAGAACGCCGCCACGTCGTAGGCGGCCCGATCGGCGTCGGGCCCGGTTTGGCCATATCCGGTGATCATCCCGTACACCAGGCGCGGGTTGCGCGCCGACACCGACTCGAAGTCCAGGCCCAGACGTTGTAAGGCGCCGGGGCGCACGTTCGTCACGAAAACGTCTGCATCCGAGAGCAATTCGAACGCTGCGTCGCGGTCTGCGTCGGTCCTGAGGTCCAAGACGATGCTGCGCTTGGAGCGGTTGTCCATTTCGAACGGCGGGTTGACCCCGAGGTCGCATCCCAGCATCCGGCCGAACAGCCGTCCCGGGTCACCGGCCGGCGGCTCGATCTTGATGACGTCGGCGCCCCAGTCGGCCAGGATGCCCGCGGCGGCCGGGCCAGCCACCCAGACGCCGAGCTCGACGACTTTGATGCCCTCTACCGGTCCCGCCATGGCTAAGTTCCTACACCCCGAATTTCGCGGCGGCGTTCTGGGGCATACAAAGGTGTGGTGAGTCTGGTAGCAGGACGTGGTCCGCTCAGCGCCGATCCGTCCGGGCGGTTCGCTCCCCCGATATCCGGCGCCGTCGTCTACATCGAGCCGCATCCGCGCCGCGTCCAGGCCGTGCTGGACGGCCGTGTAGTGATCGACACCGAGCGGGTGCTGATGGTGCATCGCCAGGGACACCCGCTCAGCTACCTCTTCCGCGCCGAAGAGGTGGACGATTTACCCGCCGAGCCCGAGCCGGAAGCGCCGGGCTTCGTCCACGTCCCGTGGGACGCCGTCGACACTTGGCTCGAGGAAGGCCGCGAGCTCGTTCACTACCCGCCGAATCCGTATCACCGGGTCGACTGCCGCCCGACCAAGCGCCGCCTGCGGGCCAGTGTCGCGGACACCGCGCTGGTGGACACCGACGACACAGTCATCGTGTTCGAGACCGCACTCGATGCCCGGCTCTACGTCGACCCGTCGCTGGTGCGCACCGATCTGCTGCAGCGCTCGCCGACGTCGAGTTACTGCAACTACAAGGGTTTCGCCAGCTACTGGTCGGCGGCAGTGGGCGATACGGTCGTCGACGACATCGCGTGGAGCTATGAAGATCCGCCGCCGGAAAGCCTTCCGATCAAAGGCTTCCTGAGTTTCGACGCTACTCGAGCCGACGTGATCGCGCAGCTGCCAAACCCGTAACGCCGCGAAAGTGCAACTGGCAACGCATTCCCCGAGTAACACCGTCGGTAGTTACAGTCTCGCGACAAGGAGCTATTGGCCGAAGCTAGGGCTCATTGGAGGGTAGCCGACGGATTGAGCAAACAGGACTCGCTGTTGTGCGTTCAACCCCAGGTGCTTGGCGAGCCCGCTCCTGTCGCAGTTGTGAAACCACGCCGCGAGGCCACGCGCGGCTGCGAAAAGGTAGACGTTCCCAGCGATTAGGCCTGTGTCGACATAGTAGTAAGACTTCTGTACTTCCGGATCATGAAGCCCAGGCTCATCAAATCCGGCCGTGTCGGTCAGCCGGTGAACATCCACCGCATAGATCAACACGACCGGCGCGACCGTGACATCAGGCTGACCCGGCGTCAACGCCAGGGCGCGCACATCGCTGTGACTGATCGGCGCCAGGCGATGACTAAGACCGTCATAGCTGTAGGTTCCATCAGCGAGCGCGACATAAAGATCGATCTCTTGAGAGTTGCTCGCTGAAGCGGCGGTGCGTCCCGGCACACCAAACGGACCTACCCCACGATTTACGCCGTAGGCCGACCACAGCAGATCGGAGAGATCCTGCATCGATAACGGCGTCGGGCTGGTTTCCTTGGTGGTCTTTCTTCGCGTGAATGCCGCAAAGATCGCGTCGTTGGGGTCGCGGGTCAGCGCGGGCAGCTGCAGCCAGCCCTCATCATGAACCGCCTGGCGGGGTATGGCGTCTTTTGCTGGAGTCATCGTTTATCCCGAATTTGTTGCCGTAACTGGTTTTCGGTGAAGAATTCGGCTCGTCCAGGAGCATAGAATCCGGCGTTAACGCCGATCTAGAGCCATTGGGCCCTCGTTCGAAGACTCGGAACCCCCAGCTGGCCTAGCTTGCCAGCCCGACGATCATGAACATGAACAGCACCGCGCCGATGGTGCACGCCAAGGTCGCAAGGGTGCGACGCCCGGTGTGTGCCCTCGGCAGGACATCAGCGCTGGCCAAATACATCAGGAAGCCTGCGAAAAATCCAAGGTACACATCGAGGAGACGATGGGGAATCGTCACCGCCAGCGTGAGAGCCGCACCCGCAACCGGCGCGATGGCATCCGCAGCCAGCAGTGTCAGCGCCCTGCGACGGTCATTTCCATAGAGCGATGTGATCGTGTACGTGTTGAAGCCGTCCGCAAAGTCGTGGCCGATCACCGCGACCGCGACCACTGCCCCCACACCGGTCCCGGCCTGAAACGCGGCACCGATCGCGAATCCGTCCATGACGCTGTGGGCCACCAACCCCGATGCCGCCAATAGCCCAACGGTGGGTGCTTGGGAGATATCAGCGTCATCCGACGTCTGACCGCGATGTATGCCGACGGTGTGTTCGATGATGTGCAGCACCAGAAAGCCGACAACGAACGCCACCAGCGGAGTAGGTATACCCAACAGGATCCAGGATCCTCCGCTCAGCGCTTCTGGCAACAGGTCGAAGCCCACCGCACCGAGCATCAACCCGGCGGCCAAGCCGAGCACTAGATTGCGGTAGGAACCGATACGCAGCGCCGCATAACCACCCAACAACGTGGTGATGAACGAACCAAAGGCCACCAATACGGCCACTGCGCGGCCCACCCTTCTGCCATCGGTTCACTCGGAGCAGCACGGCCGGTTGCGGCCCGCAATGCTCCCTCGAAAAGGTAACGCGTGACGTGGAAGCACGGCTTAAGCCGATTGCAACAACTGGGCGGCGAGTCCGGCGGGACTGCCGCTCACCCGCCGTAGCTAGGACGACCCAGTTTCAATTCGTGCTGGGCGATCATATTGCGGAATACCTCCATGGTGCCGCCGTAGATCCCGGTCGGCAGCGCATGCCGGAAAAGGAATTCCGGGGAGCCCTTGGTGTCGGCCGGCACTGCCGATGCGGCCCCCTGTAGGTCCATCATCTCCACGGAGACTTCACGCATCGTCTGCGCCAATGCGACGCGCCCGAACATCCCGGGCGTCGACATCGCCGCTTCCATCCGGGCGATACTGCGGCCCAACCGGTACTTGACCGCATCGTCGTTGCACTGGGCCACCAACGCGGCGACCGTGTCGACCACCTCGGACATCAATCGGCCATGCTCCGACATCACCGAAATGTTCTGCAGGCCATGGTCTTCCGGGTCTGTGATGCCGTGTTCTGCGTCCAGCGCGGACCGCATCACCGTCCAGCCGGCGTTGACCTCACCGATTCGGTAGAGATCGTCGACGCGTACGTCGCTGTAGTACACGATGTTGGTGCGGTCGCCGTCCAGCGTGCGGATGCCCTGAATCTCGATGCCCGGTGAATCGAGCGGCACCAAAAACATGGTCAGGCTCTGGTGTTTGGGCGCTTGCGGATCGGTGTTGGTGAGCAGGAAGACGTACTTGGCGTTCTGGGCGTTGGACGTGAACATCTTGGAGCCGTTGATGATCCATCCGTCACCGTCGCGGACGGCACGAGTCTTGCAGGTGGCGACGTCCGAGCCGCCCTCAGGTTCGGTGTACCCCAGACACAGCCGGATCTCGCCGGACAGCACTCCCGGCAGCACCGCCGCGGAGAGTTCTGGCGCACCGAATTGCTGCACCAGTCGCGCGACGACCGCGGTGGTGCCCCAGTGGTACCACGGCGTGTGGGCGCGACCGATCTCCAGGTGGAAGATCCGTCGGCGCACCGGGCTGAACCCACCTTCGGAATCCAAGTGAAAGTCCGATTCCAGATACCCCGCTTCGCCCAGCGCCAAATGCACTTGCTCATCGAAGTTTTCGCCGAGCTCGCGATCGCGCGCCCGCACCTCGTCGGTGACGTGCTTATCGACGAACGCCCGGGTCTGGTCCAGGAATTCCTGATCCTCGGGCGAGAGTGCGACGTGGGAGAAGTCCATCTAGGCCAACCGATCAGGCCGCATCGACGACGAGGGTGCGGAAACGCTCGAGGGTGTCGAGCGCGTGTGCCATGCCGTCGCCGGGTAGGTGGACGCTGACCCAGGTCACCCCGAGTTTCGCCAGCTTTTCCAGACCGTCGAGGTAAGCGTCGGCGTTGAAGTCGTCGTCGGTGATGCTGCCACCCTCGAAGTTGGCGAAGGTGATGTCGATGGCCGACCAGTCCCGGCCCGCCGCATCGCATCGGCGTCGCAGATCGTCGATGCCGTCGGCAAGGCGCTGCACCGAGTCGATGACGGCGGTACCGGCCGTCTGCGCCAGCTGCGCCGGGGCGGGGAACGGGCACCAGCCGTCGCCGTACAGCGCGACCCGCTGGCGCGACGCCGCCGTGTTGCCGCCGATCCAGATCGGCGGATGCGGGTCACTGACCGGCCGGGGGTGCGCGGTGATCCCCCGCGCACTGAAATGCTTTCCCTCAAAAGAGATGTCATCGCCGGTCCAGATTGCCCGGATCACCTGCAGGGATTCCTCGAACAGCTCGGCACGCTCGTCATAGCTCACGCCCAGCGCGGCGAACTCCCGCTTGAGGTAGCCCACGCCCACCGCGAGGGTGAACCGGCCTCCCGACAGCAGATCCAGGGTCGCGCCAGACTTGGCTACTACAAACGGGTTTCGATAGGGCAGCACCACGATGTTGGGGATCAGCCGCAGCGTCGTCGTGGTGGCCGCCGCGAAACCCAAAGCGACAAAGGGATCTAAGGCGTCGTGTCCGCCGGCTTCCAGCCAACGCTGTGACGGCGCCGGATGGTCGGTGAAGCCGAAGCCGTGAATCCCGGCCGCTTCGGTGGCCGCGGCCACTTTCCCGATGCCCTCCCCGCTGACCAATTCCGGGTTGTAGGGATGACTGTGCATCGGGTGAGTGATGGTGAAGTACATGGCCGTTAGAACCGCGCGCGCGAGTCGATCGCCGTGTCGGTGGTGCGCAGCGGCCGGATCAGCGCCTCCTGGGCGAACGAGACCAACAGGTCTCCCTCCTCGGAGTGCACGGTGCCGCGCACGTATGACATGCCCGCGCCGACCTGGGTGCTTTCGTGGGTGTAGAGCAGCCAACCGTCCCAGCGCACCGGCTCGTGGAACGCCACCGAGATGCTCATCGGCGCGGTGGACACGGTGAGGTGCGCCTGGGCGGTGCCGATGCCCTCGTGTGCACGCATGGTGGTGGAGATGCCCAGATGGCCGGTGAAGTACGCGAGCAGCGCCTTGGCCAGATCGTCGCGCGAGGGGATCGGGTCGTAGTGCAGCCACGCGTAGAGCTCCGGCGGCCCGACCTCGTCGGGGCTGTTGACGTCGACGACGTCGACCAGCCGCAGTTCGCGCCCGATCATCGGCATCGGAGAGTGGTGGGCGTCGGCGGGCGGCGCCACGTCGGGACGCGGCAGGTGGTGGCGAATGACGTCGGCGGTCGGGACATCGGCCAGCACCGTGATGCTCAGGCAGCGCCGACCGTTTTGATGCACGGCTACGACCGCGGTGGCGGTGGACCGGCCTTCGGCCACCACGTCGAGGACAAGTTCGATGGGCGGCCCGACGACGATGGCGCGGGAGAACACGGCGTGCGCTGACCGTATGGACTTGTCCGGGAATCGTTTGGCTACCGCGACGATCGCCTGGGCGAGCACCTGAGTGCCTTCTACCACCTGGCGTTCGTCGCCGACGGCGATGCCGGTGTCACCGGTGAACCGATCCTGGCCGTCGGGTTGGGCGTCGAACAGGTCCAGCAGGCCCTGCACTGTCCACTCAGTCTGCTCAGAATCCGTGGTCAAATCCGCTCCACCTCTCGTTATCCCCCGATGGCCGAGTCTCGAGCGCAGCTCATCGGACAGCGTGACACTTTGAGTAGGATTTGTAAAGCTTGGCTAACTAGGCTCCGGCGCTGCGAACCGGCATCGCTGCACTACCCCGATGGAAAGCACAGAGAGGCAACGCAATTGGGCATCGTCACCACCACTTCAGAGACGGCTTTTACGCAGTCGGCGGAAACCGTCTACGACTTCGTCACCAATCCGGAGAACTGGACCAAGACCTATCCGGGCAGTGCGCACATCGGCAATCTGCCGGAACTCCCGCTCAAGGTCGGCGACACCTGGCAGGAGGCCGGGCCGGACGGTGACCGGATCTTCAGCTGGCAGCTGGCCGCCGCGGTGCGCCCCACCCTGTTCGTGTTCACCTCGCTTGGCCGCCTGGGCCACGACCGTGCCGGCAACGGCGGGCTCGACGGGCGTATCACCGTGCAGTATCGGTTCAGCAGGCCGGGCCAGGACATCACACTGTTCGCCCGGACCATGACGATCGAGGCGCGCAAGGACACCCCACTGCCCGATCGGCTCTTTCAGCAAGCCAACCCGGCGAGAATCGACGAGTACCACGAGGCCATCGCGCGCGAGTTCAGCCGCACGTAGATTGACACCAGCACCCGCGTTGCATGACACTTCTGCGGTGTTTTGTAAAGCGGAATATTTGCTCAAAGGTATGAGCGGATGATCCCCGAGCCGCTGGCCAACGGTTTCTGCTTCGGCGAAGGCCCGCGCTGGTTCGAGGGTCTGCTGTGGTTCTCCGACATGCTGGGCGAAGCCGTACACACCTCGACCATGACCGGTTCGCTGACCACCTTGCCGCTGCCCGGGCGCGCCCCGTCCGGCCTGGGGTTTCGTCCCGACGGGTCGCTGCTGATCGCCTCCACCGAAGACCAGCAGGTGCTGCGTTATGACGGGGAGACGGTCGTTTCCATCGCCGATCTCGCCGACCTGGCGCCGGCCAACCTCGGCGACATGGTCATCGACGACAAGGGCCGCGCCTACATCGGGTCCCAGGCGTTTTCCGGCGGTGTCATCATCCGCCTCGACCCCGACGACAGCGCCAGCGTCGTGGCCGAGGATCTGGACTTCCCCAATGGGATGGTCATCAGCCCGGACGGAAAGACGCTGATCGTCGCCGAGTCGATCGGCCGGCGGCTCACCGCGTTCACCATCGACGACGACGGCGCACTGGGGGATCGGCGGGTCTTCGCCGACGGTCTGGACGGGCCGCCGGACGGCATCGCACTCGACACCGAGGGCGGAGTGTGGACGTCAATGACGTTGGCGCACCAGTTCGAGCGGATCGTCGAGGGCGGCGCTGTCACCGATCGGATCGACATGGGCGAGCGCGTGGCAATCGCCTGCACGCTGGGCGGCCCCGAACGCCGCACGCTGTTTCTGCTGTCGAGCACCGACGCCTACCCGCAGCGCCTCATCGGGACCCGGCTTTCCCGGCTGGACGCCGTGACGGTGACCACCCCGGGCGCCGGCCTACCCTAACGACCTCAGGACCGAAGAAGAGGACGAGTGACCGACTCCTATTACGAGCTCATCGACGCCGATGACGCCTTGGGTGAGAAGTTCCGCGCGACCGATCTGGCGCGCGGCACCTGGTCGGCGGCGATACAGCACGGCGGCCCGGTGTCGGCACTGCTCGGGCGTGCGCTGGAACGATGCGAACAGCGCGACGACACCCGGCTGTCGCGGGTCGTCATCGACTTGTTGGGCGGGGTGCCGTCCGAGGGCGACCTGTGGGTCGGCTCGCAGGTGCAGCGCGGCGGCAAACAGATCGAGTTGGTCAGCGCCGAGATGCTGGCCCCGGGCCCCGATGGTCAGCCGCGTCCCGTCGCGCGGGCCAGCGGCTGGCGGCTGCAGCAGCAAGACACCCAGGCAGTGGCGCACGCGGCGGCCGAGGCGCCCCGGCCGAGAAGCGAGGCCCGCAACCGCAATCTCAAGGCGCGGGATTGGGACCGCAATTACGTGCACAGCCTGGAGTGGCTGTGGCTGACCGAACCACTGACCCCGGGCCCCGGCGAGTCGTGGATCAAGCCGACGGTGGACCTGGTCAAGGGCGAGACCTTGACGCCGCTGGAGCGGCTGTTCGCGGTGGCCGACTGCGCCAACGGCATCGGCAGCAAGCTCGACATCACCAAGTGGACGTTCCTGAACACCGATCTGGCCGTGCACGTATTCCGCGTTCCCGACGGGGACTGGATCGGTTTTCGCGCCGAGACCAGCTATGGGCCCGACGGCATCGGGACGACGATCGGCACATTGTTCGACGAGCAGGGCGCGGTTGGCGCCATCCAGCAGTCCGTCCTGGTGCGCCAGCGCCCCGGGCGAGCCTGACGTGAGAGCAGAAGCACGTGGCTACTTCGGCAATAGTTCGTAAAGTTTCAGATATGAGCCAGCCGGTCGCGGCCGAAACCGACGCGTCGACGCCCCAGCGGATCCTCGCGGCCACCGCCGAGGTGCTCGGCCGCAACGGCAAAACCAAACTCAGCTTGTCCGAGGTCGCCACTCAGGCCGGGGTATCCCGACCGACGCTGTATCGCTGGTTCGCGTCCAAAGAGGAGTTGCTCTCCGCATTTTCCAGCTACGAGCGGCAGGTCTTCGAAAGCGGGCTGGTCAGGGCGACCGCGGGACTCAAGGGGGTCGACAAGCTCGACGCCGTGTTGCGGTTCATCGTCGAGTACCAGCATTCGTACTCCGGTGTGCGCATGGTCGATGTCGAGCCCGAGCACACCATCGCCCAGTTCTCCCGCGTGATTCCGGAGATGCGCGACGGCCTGCAGCGACACCTTCCCGGACCCAACGCCGCGGTGAAGGCCGCGACGGTGATCCGAATCGCCATCTCGCACTACATCATTCGAAGCGACGACGCTGACGAATTCCTGGCGCAGCTGCGTCACGCCGTCGGAATCAAGCCGGCTGTGGATTAATCGAACAGCACCGCGGCATTGAGGTAGCCGGTCGGGTCCAGCGCAGCCTTGACCGCTCGCATCGCCGCGATGTCGGCGGCCTCTCGCGACATTCCGAGATAGGGCCGCTTGCGGCTGCCGACGCCGTGTTCGGAGCTGACGTTTCCGCCGGACGCGGCGATCACGTCCATCATCGGCGCGTATAGCGCTTTCTCCCGCTCGAGCGGCACACGCAGGACGTTGAGGTGCAGGTTGCCCTCACCGATGTGGCCGAACAACAACGGCAGCGCGTCGCCGCCCTGAGCGTAGATCAACTCTGCCGCTTCGCGGGCGAAGCCGCTGATCGCCGCCAGCGGCAGCGACACGTCGAACTTCAGCGGCGGCCCGTACACCCCGAGCACGTCGGCCAGCGCTTCGCGTACCCGCCACAACCGTTGCTGCGCAGCGGTATCCACGCCGACCGCGGGCTCACCGCACAGTTGCGCGCCGTCCAGCAGATCGGCGAGGCGTTCGGTCTGGTCATGATCGGCGGCCAGTTCCACCAGCAGCAGCCAGTCGCCCTCCACCGGGGAGTTCACCCCCAGGTGCTCGCCGGTCAGCGCGGCGGCCCGGCCGTCGATCAACTCCAGCGCCGCGATTCCGTCGACGTCCCGAAATGTCCGCCCGGCCTCGATCAACGCATCCAGATCGGCGAAGCCGCACACCGCCGTGACTCGATGCGACGGGCTGGGGTGCAGCCGCAGATCCAGCGCGGTGATGACACCGAGAGTGCCTTCGGCGCCGACGAACAGTGCCGGCAGGTCGTATCCGGTGTTGTCGCTGCGCACCAGGCTGTGCCGGCGCATCAGCGAACCATCGGGCAGCGCGACCTGTAGGCCGATCACCTGCTCGCCCATGTTGCCGTAGCGGACCGTGCGCAGGCCGCCGGCATTGGTCGACGCCATGCCGCCGACGGTCGCCGAGTCCCGGGCGGCCAGATCGACGCCGAACACCAGGCCCGCGGTGTTCGCGGCGTGTTGCACGCCGGCCAGGGTGGCGCCCGCACCGACCTCGACCCGGCGCTCGACGGTGTCGATATCGCCGAGACCGCTCAGCCGTTCGGTGGACAGCAGCACGTCGTCGTGCTCGGGAA
>Ga0182030_10003077_pt1 | contig 35565 bp, 31 predicted proteins | sample 812S3MmetaG_FD_121299 | JGI IMG/M metagenome (GOLD analysis project Ga0182030, IMG submission 121299) | Permafrost microbial communities from Stordalen Mire, Sweden - 812S3M metaG (Illumina Assembly) | ecosystem: Environmental > Terrestrial > Soil > Wetlands > Permafrost | place: Sweden...
GGCATCACCGTTGCATAGGCCAGCAGCAATGAAACGACGGTTGCTACCAGGATCGCCTGAATGTTGAGATAGAAGCTGGTGATAAGCTCCGCTCCAAGCCCCTGCGCCCATAACTCCCCAAGCGAGTTAAGCACTTCTCCTGGTTTGGGGAGTAACACGAATGGACTGAAGATCCATAACAAAATCACGATGGTTACCTGAACGGCAACCAGGATGCGAACGGCGGATTTATTGAGAACCGCATTCGGCGAAAACACTGCGACTGCATGATTCATGATTCACACGCGTACTTGAAGTTTTGGGGAGGCTTGCGCCTCCCCGCGGTGAGAGATAATTACTGACCGATCTGCGTAATTTCAACGCGACGGTTAAGCGCCTTGCCACCTGCCGATGCGTTGGAGGCGATAGGACTTTGTGAACCGTGGCCGGAGACCAATTTGAAGCGCGAGTCCGGGAAGCTCAACGGAGCAACCTGCTGGAAGTAGCGCTTGACAGCCTGCGCACGCTTTTCGCTCAACGGCACATTGACGGAATCGCTGCCTGCATTGTCGGTGTAGCCGTCGATCTGAAGAGCCAACTGCGAGTTGATAGCCAGCGAATCCTTCAGTTCATTCAGCGTGGGCAAACTGTCTGGCAACGGTTGATCGGAACCCGACGCAAAATTGATATAGACAGCTTTGTGACCGAGGACCTGGCCGCTCTGCGCTTCCTTGGCGTAATCCACAGTCTCTGCGCTTGCACCTTGCACACCGCTGGTATTCAGCAACGACTGAGCGCTGAAGATGTAGGATGTATCAACTGCATCCTTGTAAGGCGGAATGGGGTTGTCTTTGAAGAGCAGAGGATAATTCTGTGTAGCAATCTTGCCGAAGGTCACATAAGTGGCGCGCATATTGTTGTTATGTTTGCCATCGAGTCCGAAGTAATTGACGTTATCTTCGAGACCAAAGACTGCCGAGCCACCCAACTGCTGACCGGACTTGGGATCACTGAAGCCCGTATAGTATTTGTACCAGTAACCGCCGTCCTGATCCTTGTAGAGCTTTGCCGAAATCTCGCCAGCACTACGACGAACCGCATCGAAGGCTTTCACTTGATCGGCAGCCTGGAAACTAGCCGCCAACAGTCCAGAAATCTCATCGCGATTGTCATTGAAGAACTTCTTGATGCCCATGATCACAGCAGGCATCTGCGAAGCGTATTCATGCGAAGAGACAATCTTTGCCGTGCCGGGACGACCATGCACGGCCTGCTCGTCGCCAGGTGTCCACGTGACAACCCCGTCGGGGCAAACATTCTTTGTCTCGCCAGTCGGACGGCCATCCTTCACAACCTTGCGATCTTCGCAACGATTGGGAATGAATACATCGGTTACAGCTTTGATGTAATCCTCATCCGGCGCAGCTATCCAGTTCACTGCTTCAGGATCATAGGTCTTCAGGTCGGGATTGTTCTTGAGTCCGTTCGATCCCAGATAGTTCAGAGCGATATTCCAATCGCCATCGCGAATGACTCCAACAATGGTCTTGCCCTTCATGCTCTGCGGATTCGTCTTCCACTCTGGCGGACCGAGCAGAGCGTCTTCACCATTGGAACGGCCCACTGCGCCGATAATGACCGCCTGATAATCAGGTCCAAGTTTCTTCAGTTGCGGATTGAGATCGGCCAGCCATTGACCACCGCTGTCGCCCATCACCACAATGGCTTCAGCTCCCGATGAGCAAGTCTTTTCGCCATCGTGCAACTGCTTGGCGCAGGCCAGCAGATCAGCCTTCATCTGCGAGTTTGAGTCTTCGCGGTGCAGAGTCAGGTTGACACCGGACTTCTCCATCAGCGAACCCTTGGTGGTATCCGGACCGCCGTTGGCGTAAATCAATGAGTACATCGCGTTCCACTCCCACACATCGAACTGGATATGCGTGGCCGCAACATTGGCCGGAGCGGTTGTTGGATAGGGTAGCGCCTGCACGTTGGCTACCTGCGCCTCTTCTTGAGGTGGCAGTGACACGCGGCTGGCAACGATGGACTTCATGATGCCGGGAGTCGGAATCAGGCCATGCTGCATCGCGGCGCGCAACCCAAAAACGGTTCCACCTGCCACGACTACGATCAAGAATATCTTTGCTTGCGGCTTCAAACGCGGCATTTCTTTCTTCCCTTCAATGATTTCATCTCTACTTGAACATATTGTCGTAATCGCTGGCGCTCTTCGAGCTGGATGCGGCGACTGAGGAAAGCGTAGTGGGCATCTTCAGCGGCGCAGGAGTCTCAATTCCAGGAATCTGAATCATATCTGCACCTGTAGATTGGTTGCCGGAGGTCAACAGTTTCTGATTGAACTCGGCGAACTTGGCAGCAGCCTCATCCGCAGCCGCGCCCGATTCGATCTGATCGTCGGTCAACAACTTGTCAGTGTAGCGAGAGAACTCCTTGATCTCGCCCAATGTGCGCGAGGTATCGTCCTCAAGATAATCAAGAGCCATATCGACCATCTTCAACTGCTCAGGATTGCCGCGCAGCAACTGCTGGCCCACGCCGAGAGTAGCCTTGGCATCGAGAATCATCTTGCGCTGCTCGGCAAGGAAGTTGACCTTGTTCTCCGTCCGCTGAATCTTGCTATCGGCAATCTGCGACCAGTGTTGAAAGGTCTTGAGCATCTTCGAAGTCTGATCTTCAAGCGCCTGCAACTGCTTTACGCCCTGCATCAGCATTCCAGCCTGCTCCAGAAACGTCTGGCGCTCAAGCAGCAGCCGTTCCTTCTCCATCGGATCCGTTGCCGCTGCGGCCATCTGCTCGGCCTTGGTGGCCTTGCGACCGAGACCATTGATCTCGTCTGACTTGGCACCAATGCTGCGCTGGAGCCGCTCATCACTACCGGAAAAACGTTGCAGCGTCTGGTCGAGGCTATACTTGGCCTTCTTCATGTCGTCGAGATTGTTGCGAAGAATACCGATGGGATCGGTCTCAACCACCCATGAGGCGAACCAGCGCACCGTGTTCTTGAAGAGATTTGAAACCGTTGCCCGCACGGTTGGATTGGTGACCAGAAAGAAGATCACGCCAAGAACTGCGGCCAGCATAACCGCGTGCAGCGTGTCTTGCAACAGCGCAATGATGAACGGCAGCATGACAGCAATGCCGACCACTCCTCCGACAATAAGAGCCGCCAGCACCACCATGCCGAACGGACCTTCGGGCCGCTTCCAGAACGATTTCGGAGTGTAGTTCTGAAGGTTCTGGGAAAAGTTGGGAGTTACTGGCGAAATGCCCATATGAGTTACTTATCCTTTCAGCAGTGAGGTATAGAGAGCCTTCTGCTGTTCAAGTTCACTGCCACGACGCTGCACCGCTGCTTCAAACTGGCCTTGCGCATGGGCAGCTTTGCCCTGCGCCTCCACCAATTCACTCGACAGGCGCGCCAACTCCTGCTGAAGTTCTGTGATTTGCTCGCTGATTTTTTGAATCTGGTCCTGACGGCCAGTTACCTCGCGAGCCATAAACTGTTGCGCTTTTCCACCGAACGCATCGTGTTCCTGCTGAAGTTTCGCCTTCAGCGTATCGAATGTGCCAAGAATGCCATCTTCTGTCAGTCCGGCCTGCGCCGACGCTTGCAATACGGCGGTCTTGAACTTCACATTCGAGGGCATGACGGTATCGGGAATCGCTTTAAGCGGATCGAGAAACTTGTGAATCGTCGCGGCTGTCGGCGTAGTCTCGAAATCGGTTTTCGACAGCAGTGTTTGATAAACCGCGTCGTTATCCGGCACCACTCCTGCGTCAATGGGAAGCGCGTAGGGAACAGGCGAACCGGCACCTGCGGGCTGCGCAGCAAAGGTTGGAGCCGAGAATGAAGGAGCACTTGCCTCCGGCGCTGAAAACGACGACGCGGCGGGCGACAAAGTGTGCTTCTCCGGCGGTGCTGGCTCGTCTTCAAAGGCAACTTGCTTCAGAGCGTCAAGAAATCCATGCTTGCCCGTCATAACCATCCCCCACAAAACTTCAAATTAATATGATCAGTTTTGAACCACGCAAACGTTGCGCTAAGAATATACTGCGCTCAGCGGGAGCGGCAAGGAAATTAAAAGTCGCGTAAATCACATCATCGCAACTGGCTCCACGGTATTGGCCTGAATCGCACATAAATTGGATATTCATCGCTGGTATGAAGCTACTGTTTGCCTCTCCGCAACTGTCGCAATCGTATCCCATGCCTATTGCATACGCAATGAAATACGCATTTCTCATCGCATAAGTTCACTTATTCATAAATAAGTTGTAAACATCGCTGATGTTACTCTCTCCATCGCTAATTGCAATGCGTCTATGCTATTTGCAATGTGAGCCATATCACGGGACGAGTATCTACTTGCACTGTATTGAAAGCCATAACTTAATCGGCCTCTGATATACTTCCGCCAATGGGTAACCGTACCTTTCGCGACGCAGGCGGCACACCAGGAGGCTTGGGTCACTTTGTTCTGGGTTTCATCATGGCATGCATTGGCGGATACGTGCTGGTCAACCAAGTTACGGTAGTCGGTTCCTATTGGAACTTCTATGGCGGAAACTCCTTCGGCATTACGCTTTTGCCCATGCTCTTCGGCATCGGCCTGCTCTTCTGGAAAGGCCGTAGCATTCTGGGATGGTTTCTAACTGTCGCAGGCGCGTTATTCATATTCGCTGGTATCATCGCCAACCTGCATATCTTCTTCCGGCCAATGAGCCTCTTCAACACCATCGTTTTGCTGGTGCTCCTGGTGGGAGGACTGGGCTTGATCGCCCGCAGCCTCCAATCGCACAGCCAATAGCCCCGATTTGGTTCAAGCCGCCGTCGTCCGTTACACTCATCTTTCGCGGCATGGATGCAAACGCCTCGAAACCCGACGATATTTTCGCAACCAATGCCTATGCCGACCATCCAATCAGTTGCAGGAGAACTCGAACCGCATCCCGACGTAGCCCTGGTCGCCCGGGTACGCGAAGGGGATGTAGCCGCCTACGATACGCTGGTTCGCAAATACGAAAGGCAGATCTTTCGCATCTCCCAGCACATCACGCAGAACCGTGAGGACGCGGAAGACGTGATGCAGGACGCATTTCTGAAGGCGTATGAGAAGCTCGATCAGTTTCAAGGGAACTCAAAGTTTTACACGTGGCTGGTTCGGATTGCGGTGAATGAAAGCCTGATGCGGCTGCGTAAGCGGCGCACCGGCAAGATGGTTTCGATTGACGAGGACATCGAGACTGAAGAGGGTAGTGTTCCGCGTGATCTGGCCGATTGGGCACCTGACCCAGAGCAGAATTATGGACAGGCCGAGTTGGCGGAGATTCTGCGCAAGACGATTCAGGGGCTGCCGCAAGGGTTTCGTATTGTGTTTGTGTTGCGCGATGTGGAAGGGCTTTCCACTGAAGAAACGGCTGAAACGCTGGGCTTGAGCATCCCGGCGGTGAAGTCACGGTTGTTGCGTGCCCGCTTGCAATTGCGTGAGCGCTTAAGCCGTTACTTCAACAGAAAAAAAGGGAGCGGAGAAATGAGGAGTGAAAAGTGACCTGCACTGAATTTCTCGCCATGCTCGACGACCTGATTGACGATTCGGTGAACCCCGAGTTGCGAACGGAGCTGCAAGCTCACCTTAGCGGCTGCGAGCACTGCGTGGTCACTCTCAACACCACCCGCAAAACCATCGAAATCTATCGCTCGCACGAGATTTATGACTTACCGACCGGTCTACGCGACCGCCTGCACGCGGCGATCATGTCGCGATGCAAAAAAGGCTGCTAAACATTGGTGGCGTGAACTCTTCCCGGAAGAAAAATCAAAAAGGCGGATAACTCTGCTGGCAGTTACCCCGCCCAATGATTTAACCTCAAACTCGGCATGAAACTCAAGCGCACGATCCTCGCCTCCCCCCTGGCCGTGGCCTTTGCCGTCGCGGCTCTAGCCCAAACCTCTGCCAAACCAGTTGAAGACCTGCCGGACGCGCCTGCGGCCACCGCTGCTGTGCTTACGCATCCCAACGGTCCCTCCGTAATCTTCGATACCTCCATGGGCCGCATCACTTGCCAGTTCTATCAAAAGCAGGCCCCGAAAACTGTCGCTAACTTCATCGGTTTAGCTGAAGGAACCATTGACTGGACCGATCCAGTTACCAATAAAAAGCAACACAACAAACCTTACTACGACGGCACTGTCTTTCATCGCGTCATTCCAGAATTCATGATTCAAGGTGGAGACCCTGCGGCCACCGGCATGGGAAATCCCGGCTACAGTTTTGACGACGAACTGGACCCAAATCTCAACTTCGACCAACCCGGAAGACTGGCAATGGCTAACTCCGGCCCTAACACCAATGGCAGTCAGTTCTTCATCACCGAGCAGGCCACAGACACGCTCAACCAACACTACACACTCTTTGGCCAGTGCGACGACTCAAGTGTTCTGGTGGTCAAGACCATTGCCCGCATTGAGCGCGATGCCCAAGACAAGCCGATTACGCCTGTGGTGCTGAAAAAAGTCACCGTCGTGCGCGAAGGACAGCCAATGCCACCCTCTCCCGCAGCAGCGCCGCAACCCGCGCCCGCTACCACTGAGCCGTAGCTAACAACCTTAGTAACTCATCATTAAGTCGAGTTAGCCATCCCTCGATCTTGAGAGATGCCTAACCACTAACATTCCAGGAGTCATCATGGCACTAGCAGCAGGAACCTACGCCGTCTTCACCACCACTGAAGGCAAGATTACCGTTCGTCTCTTCGAGGCCGACGCGCCCATCACCGTCAAGAACTTCATCGACCTGGCCGAGGGTGCAAAGGAGTGGACGCATCCCACCACCCGCGTCAAATCAAGCGATAAGCTCTTCCACGGTACAATCTTTCATCGTGTCATTCCCGACTTCATGATTCAGGGAGGAGATCCTGCGGGCACTGGCATGGGCGGTCCCGGTTATCGCTTCCAGGACGAGACCAAAGGCTCCATGCATAAGTTCGACAAGCCCGGAAAGCTTGCAATGGCTAACTCCGGCCCCAACACCAACGGTTGTCAGTTCTTTATCACCGTAGCTCCTACGCCTCACCTTACCGGCAACCACACCATCTTTGGCGAAGTGGTTGAAGGTCAGGAGATTGCCAATAATATTTCACGGGTTCCTCGCGGCGGCCAGGACAAGCCGGTAAAGCCGGTTGTACTGGAATCTATAGTGATCGAACGGGTCAGCTAAGTTCCATAACCGTTAGTTACAAATGCAATAACCCACAACTTAGGTTGTGGGTTATTGCATTTACAGAAATTACACGAAGTCAAGACACTGGATAAAAGCTCTGAATCCAATTTTGTAATAAGGAAGGGTAGAGGCCAAGCACCACGACTGCCGCAGCGATGAACAACAGTACTGCCATCGTCACAGGATGAGCCTTGATGGGCGAGTTATCAATGGCAGGCATCACGTAAGCCCGCTTGAGAACTTGCAAATAGTAATAGAGCGAGACCGCGCTCATGGCAATTGCAAGAGCGACCAATGCAAATGGAACCGGTCCGGCTGATACGCCCAGCACAGCTGCGAACAAGTTGAACTTGGCCCAGAATCCTACCAGCGGCGGAATCCCAGCCAGCGAGAGAAACAACACCAACAGCACCGCAGCCAGCAACGGATTGCGCTTGTGCAGGCCGAGGAATGAGTCAAGTCGATCACTGCCCGTAGCTCGCTCAACAACAGAAACCACGCCAAATGCACCGATGGTAGTTAGACCGTAAGTGAGAACGTAATAGAGAACGGCTTCCGAGTTGCGATATACCATATGAGTCAGCGCGAAAATACCGCCGGTTGGCTCGATCATTGTAATGGTAGGTATAGCCGCAATGCCCAACAACATATACCCTGCATGAGCGATCGCTGAGTAAGCAAGCAATCTTCGCACACTTAATTGCGCCAGCGCCGCCAGATTGCCCACAATCATCGAAGCCGCAGCAACAACGAGAAGAATCCCAGCCAGCTTCGATCCCATTTGAAAGCTGATACGAATATATTCTTCAACCGATTGCTTTGAACCCTCGATTGGTCCTCCTGGTAATAACAAGAACCAACTAAAAGTAATCAGCAATGCAAAGCTCGCCACTTTTGAAACCGATGCAATAAACGCAGCAGCCGGTGCCGGTGCACCTTCATATGTATCCGGTGCCCAGAGATGAAATGGAACTGCGGCAACCTTGAAACCAAGCCCCGCCACCACTAAAATCCAGGCCACAAAAAACAGCGGACTTGAACCAGAAGCCGCAATGGCACTCTGAATCTCTGCCAAATTCGTACTACCACTCAACCCATAAAAATAACTGAACCCAAATAAAAGAAATGCCGCCGACATACCGCCGAACAAGTAATATTTCAGTGCTGCCTCAGCGCTTTTTCCTGAACTTTTTGCAAAGGCTGTCATGATATACAAGCTCAAACTCAGCAGTTCGAGACCTACAAAAATCACCAGCAAATCCTGAGCCGATGCAACCAACAGACCGCCAGCGGCAGCCATCAGTACCACAGCCACAAACTCGCCAATATGACGAGTGAAATCCTCATCAATCAACAGCAAAAGCGTGAGCGCAGTCAGTACCAGAATTCCGCTCTGAGCTATTGCAATATATCCGCTCTGTGCAAGAACAATAGCACCGTCAAAGCTGAATCCACCGCCACCAGAGACGCGCAACGCCCACAACGCCACGCCACATCCAACCACGCCCAGCAAGGCTGCAATGGTTACTCGCACCCTGAGTGCAGCTTTACGCAAAAAGCCCAAGTCAATCACTACAACTAACAGTGCCGCTAACTCAAGTGTTGTCTCTGGCAACGTTACGCGGAAGAGATCTGCGTAGTTCATTGTCCCCCTCCTGCTAGCAACGCCTTCACAGCTGGTTCAATTGCGTCCAGTAATATTTTCGGGTATACACCAACCGCCAAACTAACTCCTGTGAGCATAACTACGCCGGTAACTTCCGGCCACGTGATAGCGGCGAAGTGACGTCCATGTTCCTGCTCAAGCACATGCGCACTGGGCAGCGCATCGCTGAAGAAAGCCTTTTGCACCGCCCGCCATGTATACGCCACACCAACAACAATGCCCACACCCGCAGCGATCGTCCACCAGGGATTCACCTTCCATGTGCCGACTAACACTTGCATCTCCGCCCAGAACCCAGAGAAGAGGGGCATTCCCATCGAGGCTAATCCAGCTATGACAAAAGCTACCGCTGCGAATGGCATCCGCCTGGATAGGTGCATCGTCTCCAACTCTCCGAGTTGGCGCGTGTGCGTACGTTCATAGACGATGCGCCCCACGATTGCAAACAGCAACCCGGCTAGAATGCCGTGCGAGAACATTTGCAACACAGCGCCCGTAACTCCGATCTGATTCAGAGTCATCAGGCCCAACAGCACAAAACCCATGTGACTTACACTGGAGTAACCAATAACAAACTTGAAGTCCGTTTGCACCAGCGCCACCAAAGCACCATAAACAATTCCGATGACTGCAAGCAACGCAAAGACATCGCGCCAGGAGCCAATGCCAGCAAACGAAAAGCCCCATGGATCAAGCCCGTGCGGAAACAATGCAATTCCTACTCGCAAGCAACCATACGCGCCTAACTTCATTACCACGCCAGCCAGCAGCATGGATGCGGCAGTGGGCGCGGCCACGTGGCCTGTCGGTGCCCACGTATGAAATGGCCACATACCGGCGAGAATCGCAAAACCAGTGAAGACCAGCGGGAAACACCACAATTGAAAACTGACCGGAAGCCCAGCGTGCGCTAACTCGACTAATCCCGTTGAATGACTACCCGCCGTCGCATAAGCGGCAAGCAAACCAATCAACACCATAGCCGAACCAATGAAGGAATAGAGTGCAAGCTTCATTGCAGCATACTCGCGCCGCGTGGAACCCCAGATTGCAATGATGAAATACTTGGGTACGATGGCGATTTCGTAAAAGACGAAGAGCAAGAAGAGATCGAAGCTAAGAAAGACTCCGTAGACTCCACCAATAAGTGCAAGATAGAATGCGAAAAACTCATTGGTACGCAGTTCAATATTCCAACTGAAGAGGACTCCCGCGACTGCGGCCAGTCCAGTAAGTAGAACTAACACCCGACTAATACCATCCGCGGCCAGCAGATAGTGAATGCCCATTGCAGGAACCCAGGGCAGATCAATCAGTACCACGCGGCCTTGGCCCATACCAACAACAAATCCGGCAATGCCAAGCGCGAGTCCTGCCAAGGCTACTGACAGCGCGAGCCAGCGAGCCAGCGTGTTCTGCCCTTTGGGCAGTAACGCCTGAAGCAATGCTCCGGCAAACGAGAGATAGATCGTCCAAGCTAACAATTAAAATCTCCAGTGAGCCAAAAGGTTCACAACCGTTGGGTTCACACTGTCTACTATCAGTTGAGGTAACAATCCCACAAGCAGCATAAGTCCAATTACCGGAGCTAGCGCCATTCGCTCGCCTCCGTGTAAGTCAGGGAAATTAGCACAATGCTCTGGAACAGGACCGCAGAAAATCTTTTGAATCACAGTCAGAATTACTGCTGCTGTTACTAACAAGCCAAGAATGGAAACTGTAGCCGCAACCCATGCCAGAGGAAAGACTCCTCGGAAGATGAGAAACTCGCCGACAAAGCCATTCAGACCAGGCAAGCCCAGAGATGAAAACAGAACAATACCCATCAGTCCAGCCAGTACTGGCGCTGGCTTGCGCAGTCCACCAAAATCGTCGAGACCGCGATGACCGCCCGTCCTTTGCTGAAGAATTGCAACGAACCAGAAGAGAGCGGCGGCCGTTACGCCGTGATTAAACATTTGCAAGATGACACCGTTCAACGCTGCGGCCTGACTGGCTTGCGCCGATGCGCCTGCAACGGGAACCGCCAACGCAAAGATGCCCAACAAACAATAGCCGAGGTGGTTAACCGATGAGTATGCAAAGATACGCTTCAGATCTTTTTGTGCGACAGCAGCCCATGCGCCCATCACGATCGTCAGCACGGCCAACACCAGCAGTGGTGTACGAATCTGTGCGATCTGCGGACCGAAGAGCGGGAGCGCAATGCGCAACAAACCATAGACTCCCATCTTCGACATGGCGCCGGTAAGTAACATCGTCACAGGCGATGGAGCCTCAGCGTAAGCCGCAGGCAGCCATGTATGAAACGGAGCCATCGGAACTTTGACTGCAAAGCCAGCAAGAACGCCAATAGCCAACCAAAGAGTTACTGGTCCCAGATGTGCTGTGACCAACTTATCTAACTCACCTGTTGAAGCCAAAAAGGCAAGGCGCTGGAAATCCATGCTGTTCGTTGAAACAAATATCGCCAGAAACGCTACTAACAGAGCTACTGAACCTGCCATCGTATAGACAAAGAACTGCGTCGCTGCGGGGCCACGACGCGCCCCTCCCCATAACTTGATTAGAAAGAATGCAGGGATCAGACTTAGCTCCCAATAAAGGAACCAATGAAAAAAATTCAACGCTGTGAAGGAGCCGAAAAGTCCGGCTTCAAGCACCAGCACCAAGGCAAAATAGAGTCCGGGCTGATGATGAACGCGATGAGCCGCATCCACAGACATCAACGTCACGATTGCTGAAAGTACCAGCATCAACGCGCCCAGTCCATCGACGCCTAAATGATACTCAATGCCCAGAGATGGTGCCCAACCAGCTTGCTCAATCAAACCAATGGTTCCATTGGCAGGCAATTGAGTCCACACCAACACGGCCAAGGCCAATGAAGCCAGCGTAGTGACCAGAGCGACAGATCGTGCGTGTTTGCCCGTAGCCAGAGCAATCGCGGCTCCGATCAGAGGCAGCGCGGTCAACAGCGTCAATAGAGGGATTCCGCTCATGCCCTGCTGCTCCAAATCAAAATTGCGGTTAGCACTACGATAGCCAAAGCAAGTATGCGTAGATAGGTTTGCACACGCCCAGTCTGCAAGAGCGCTAACAATCCGCCGCTTGACGATATCTCATCGCAGCCCTTGTCGAAACTTCCATCGACAACATTCGCGTCGAGGAATCGATTCAGATGCGCCCAACCACGGAAGACAGAAGCAACGCTGGCAACTGCGCCACCCCACACTTTGCGGTCAAGCCAATCGGCAACACGCGCCCACCATGTGTAGAACGCAATCACGGTGAGAGCGTAGAACTCATCCACGTACAGCCGATCACGAAGCCAGCGCCACGGCATGGGAGCGAACTTCTCCAAGACGTCGGGCGCCTCTGGCTTTGGCGAGCGGTCTCCATAAATTTTCAAGCCTAAGAAAATTCCAGCGAGAACGACTGCTGTTGAAGTCAACATCAGACCAAGCAAGCCTGGCTCTACTAAAATATGCCATTCGAATCTCGTGCTACGGCCTTCAAGGAAGGCATGAAACCATGGCCATGCGGGAGTTCCGAGGAGTCCGAGAGCCATTGCGAAGAACGCAAGGATCGCTAACGGAACGGTCATAACATTTGGACTTTCGTGAGCAGTGCCATGACCACGCCAATGACCCAAGAAGACATAGGCAACTTGCCGCGTCATATAGAACGCTGTTAGCAAGGCACCAAAGACCAACATATAAAAAGGTGTCTTGGCGACGCTCCAGTGCTGGGCTGCTTCAAGAATTCCGTCCTTGCTCCAAAAGCCAGAAAGAATCGGGAACCCACTGAGTGCCAGCATTCCTATCCCATAAGTTAGGAATGTTATCGGCATATCGGACTTGAGTCCACCCATGCGGCGAATATCCTGCTCATCGTGGCAGCCGTGGATCACCGATCCCGCACCCATAAATAACAGTGCTTTAAAGAAGGCATGAGTTATCAAATGGAACATACCGACGGCTACGCCGCCCATGCCGAGACCAGCCATCATATAACCAAGTTGCGAGACAGTCGAGTAAGCAAGGATGCGCTTGATATCGTTCTGTGCGACCGCGATAAGAGCCGCAAATACTGCTGTAAATGCGCCAACCCAGGTAACTACGATAAGTGGCGTCGTTGTTCCGCCGGCCAACGCACCGGCCTGCATCAGAGGATAGACTCGAGCAATAAGATAAACACCTGCAGCCACCATCGTTGCCGCATGAATCAGTGCGGAAACAGGCGTGGGGCCTTCCATCGCATCTGGCAGCCATACATGCAGCGGAAACTGGCCACTCTTGCCTGCTGCGCCTGCAAAGATCAAAAGGCCAATTGCACCCGCTGCCGTCAGACCGAGTGCTGCGTGCTGCGACAGCAATAGTAACAGCGCATTAGACTCAAGGGAACCTGCTCCATTGTTATAGAAGAGCAGCGTTCCAGTTTGACTAAACAGCCAGACCATTCCGAGAAGAAAAAACACATCGCCGACACGTGTAGTAAGAAAAGCTTTCTTCGCTGCCGAGGCAGCCGATGGCTTGTAATACCAGAAACCAATCAGTAAGTAGGATGTAAGTCCCACTAACTCCCAACACATAAAAAATAGCAACAAGCTATTCGCAATCACCACTCCCAGCATGGCTCCAGCAAAAAGCGAGAGAAAACAGAAGAAGCGCGTATAGTTCTCGTCGTGCTCCATGTAACGGGTGGAATAGATAAAGATCAACAGGCCAACGAATGTGACCATGACCAGCATAACTGCCGAGAGAGGGTCAAGCACCCAGCCTAACTCTACCTGCGAGTTACCCACTTGAAACCATGTGATATTTACGGTTTCACGAATTGCGAGACCATGAGTCCATCCGGCCAACACGTGCGCAAACGCGAACAGTGAGAATAGAAGCGAAAAGCTCATCGAGCCAATCGCAAGCGTGGCAGCCAATTTGCGCCTTGGCTGCTTTAGTAATGCGGCGATACCCGCTGCCACAATAGGCACGGCAGGTACCAGCCAAAGCATCTCGGCAATAGGAGAGGCCGTCAGTTGCGGAGTGAATGAAATTGTCTCTTGCATCAACCTCTCACCCCTTCATCCTGTTCATTGCATCCAGATCAGTGGTCTTAGCATGACGATGAATCTGAATTACCAGACCAAGACCAACAGCCGCTTCAGCGGCGGCTACTGCAATCGAGAAGATGGCAAACATCATGCCTGTCAATGCTTCTGGATGCGGTCCGAATCGCCAAAATGCAATCAGATTCAAGTTAGCTGCATTTAACATCAGCTCTATTCCTATAAGTACCAGAATTGCATTGCGGCGTGTAAGTGCCCCGGCAAGGCCAATCGAAAACAACAGTGCTGCAACCAATAGATAACTTGCCAAAGGAGTCACTTGGCCCCCTCTTTCTCGTGCATAGCCACAATGACCGCGCCTATGGTGGCCGCCGTCAACAACAACGCAACAATCTCTAATGGCAAAACATAGCGGCCCATCAGCGCAATTCCGATTTGTTGCACAGTCACCACAGGCTCCGCCGTTTCATGAGGCAACACACTTGTACTTTGCAGTACAGCCCAACCCAACATCGCGAAAACAGCGGCGGCAATTACCAAGCCAGCAAACCAGTTTCTGCTATAGACTCCGTCTTTAGGAGTTTCAGAGCCGCGAGTGAGCAAGATAGCAAAGACCACAAGAATGGCCACTGCGCCGATATAAACCAACATCTGCGCAAAGCCTGCGTACTGCGCATCCAGTTGCAAGAAAAGCAACGCCAGACCGGCAAAGGCCAACGTCAATGCGAGTGCGCAATGCACCGTATTCTTGAGCAGCACAGCAGCCAAGCCACCACCCACCGCCAATGCCGAAATCAGAAAAAACATCCCGCTCATCGGCAATTGCTCCTAACATAGGCACTCATCGAAATCTTACTCTGCATAGTGATAACTCCTGGGACCGAAGTGCTCCCGGCGCATTCCAACTTTACCCATCGCAGCGTAGGCCACAATCAGAATCGCCGAGCAAACGACCCAACGCTCCCACCCGTTGCCGAGGAAACGCCAGAGTCCAGCCACAAACAGATTCAGAAGAGTTAGCGGCAAAACAAACTTCCAAGCAAAATTCATAAGTTGATCTTGTCTCATGCGCGGCAAGGTTCCTCGCAGCCAGATAAAAACAATGATCGACAACATGAGCTTCGAGAAGAACCAAATCCATGAGGGAACCCAGGTCATAAATGAAAATGGTGCCGACCAACCACCAAGAAACAACGTCGCTCCCAAACCGGAGATGGAGAACATGGCTAAATACTCACCTAGAAAGAACAACGCAAACTTGAACCCAGAGTACTCCGTAAAGTAACCGGCGACTAACTCAGACTCGCCCTCAGGTAAGTCAAAAGGTGAACGATTCGTCTCCGCCGTAGCTGCAACTGCAAACATCACAAAGCCGGCGAATCCCCACGGCGTGAAGATATACCAGTGCGGAAGACCCCATGTATAGTGGTTTTGCGCCTCGACAATCTTTACCAGCGAGAGCGACCCGGTCATCATCACTACGGCGACACTGGACATCAGCAGTGGCACTTCGTAACTAATCATCTGAGCAACGGCTCGCATTGCACCCAACAACGAGTACTTATTGCGGCTCGACCAACCCGCCATAAAAACCGATAACTCAGTTGAAGCACCGATCGAGAAATAAAAAAGCAGGCTGGCATCCATATCTACCAACACCATGTTACGTCCCATGGGCAGTACTGCAAAACCCAAAAAGACCGCAACAACCAATACTACTGGTGCCAGAAAATGTACCGTAGCATCGGCGCTCAGCGGCACAATATCTTCCTTTGTAAGTGACTTGATCCCATCGGCGATAGGTTGCAGCAAGCCGAACGGGCCAACGCGGTTCGGTCCGATGCGATTCTGCATTCGGCCCAGGCCTTTGCGTTCAAGCAAGACAGTCAATGCGAATAGCGCAGGAAAAAATCCGACAATAGCCACCACACTCAACAACACACTGGCAATCGGCTGCACCGTTACTGGTAGCAGACCGACTATCCAATGTTTAAGGAGAACGAATATCTGGTCCATCGTTTCGGCCATAAACTAGTCTCCCCCTTCATTAGTAGGCTGAGTCGCAGCAGCCTTGGCTGCCGCAGCATCAGCCGCAGCCTTCGCCTTGGCATCGACCTTGGCCTTTTCATCGGCCAATCGCGCATCCACCGCAGTAGCATCGGTTGGATGAATCTTATGATAGTGTTCGTTTGACTTGGCAAGTTGGCTGCGATCCAGTAGCAACGCACCAAAACGATCCGTCGTACTCAACTCAAATTCGGTATCCATCTTGATGGCTTCAAACGGGCACACCTCGACGCATATCTGGCAACTCATGCAGACGGAAATATCAATATCAAAACGCGCTGGATAGTATTGCCCTTTGCCCAGGTAATCGAGCTTCTTGTCCTTGCTTTTCTCAATGTAGATACACTTTGGCGGGCACTCTTTCTCGCAGATCTGGCAGGCAACGCAACGCAGTCCTGCCTCCCACTCAGGCCCTCCGCCGTCCCGGTTCTCCTGGTCGAAGACGAGAAAGGGGAATACGCGCGCTGCTTCGAACGGAGCAATGCGCTCTTCTGGATACTGGACCGTCGTCAACCGTTCTTCCGAGACAAAGCTTCCAGCAAAATTCTTTGCCGTCTCCGCCAGCCCCTTCAGTATTCCCTCACCCAGCAAGTTACTTCCTCCTATACTAATGATCCGTTTTGAGTTACCGCTTGTTTTATGTCAGTTGATAACTATCTATCCACTTCTCCCAGCACAATATCAACCGATCCAAAGATCAACACTACATCGGCTACGTTACTGCCTAGGCACATATCTTCAAGCACCGTCAGGTTCACCAGACTCGGTGGTCTCACACGGTAACGATACGGATTCGGAGTGCCATCGCTGATAAGATAGAAACCTAACTCACCTTTGGGCGACTCGATTCGTCCATACGCCTCGCCTGCCTTGGGACGGAAGCCGCGTAACTTGGCTGTGGGATTCATTACCGGCCCACCAGGAATATCGTTGAGCGCCTGCTCCAGAATCGTAATTGATTCACGCATCTCAAGCATTCGCACCATATAACGGTCGTATATGTCACCAACTTCGCCCAGTGGCACGCGAAACTTGAATCGATCATAGATACCGTACTTATCCACTTTGCGCAGATCATAATTGACGCCAGTGGCACGTAACATCGGCCCACTAATGCCGGCATTGATTGCCAAATCTTGCCGCAGTATTCCAACGCCTTGACAGCGAGCCATTAAAATCTCATTACTCGATAGCAAATTGTCTATCTCGTCCACAAACTTTGGCAGTCCAACAACCACCTTGCGCGCTGCGTCAAGCCATGCTGCGGAAGCATCCATGCGGCAACCGCCAAAGCGCATATAGTTACACATCATCCGCGATCCAGTTAGCGATTCAAATAAGTCAAGAATTTTTTCCCGCTCGCGAAACGCATACATCAACGGGGTGCCACTGGCGCCCATCTCCTGAATCAGAAAGCCGATAGCCGAAGCGTGATTTTGCACTCTAGTCAGTTCGGCAAGTATCACACGAAGATACTCGGCGCGCTCAGGAACTGTCTGCCCAACCAGCTTTTCGACAGCCAGCGCATAGGCCCAGTTATTACTCAAAGAACAGAAATAATCGAGACGATCAGTGTAAGGCATTGAAGCAAGATAGCTAACTCCTTCAGCAATCTTCTCATGGTTGCGATGCAAGTAACCAAAGACCGGTTTGAGACGAATCACGCGCTCGCCATCCAGAGCCACATCCATGCGGAATACACCATGCGTCGAAGGATGGTGCGGCCCCATCGCTACTTCCAATAACTCCGCTTCGCCGTCCGGCTCTATCACTGGCGGACGATTCCAACCTTCCATCTTATGGTCGTGAACTAACTCGGTTCCGCTCATACATCGGCCTCCGTCTTGTCACAGCCAACGCTCGCGGCGCGGTGCGCAATTACCCGTGCCAACACCTCGTCATGCGCTGTAGGTTCGTATTCAAAGTCATCTGGTTCAACATAATCGCGACGCATGGGATGGTCTTTGAACCCGTCCCACATCAGCAAACGTCGCAGATCGGGGTGGCCTGTAAATACAATCCCGTATAAGTCAAAAATCTCGCGTTCTTGAAACTCCGCCGACCGCCAAACAGGTGTAAGTGAGGGTAAATCAACCTGATCGCTGCGATTTGCCGTCCTCATACGAATTACGACGGGGCCATGCTTCTTGGCCATCGAGTATAAGTGGTAGACAACTTCCAGATAGCCCGGTTCGACGCGCTTGCGAGTCTCTTCAAGCGTCTCTTCTGCTGATTGCTCAACGCCGTCCACTGTCTTAGTGACAGTACGGTTCACTATAACTTTTTCAGTAACTTCCTTTTCCGGCCAATCCACTCCAGTTACATTCGACAGATAGTCAAGCGATAACTCGGCTTCATCGCGCAGAAACATCGCAATTGCCAGCGCATGCTCCGGCGCAATCCTCAGAGAGTGCTGACCGCTGACGCTCGGATTGGCGACAATCTCCACCGCAGCGCCCGGCACAGCAGCCTCGATTTCCGTCTTGATCTCTTCAATCGTCTTCATCAACGAATCACCACCGGAAAGCTCCAGACTCCTTTGTTCGAGGTCGGCTCCAGATCATGCGCCCCTTGCTCTGGAACGGGAAACTCGCCCTGCGCTTCAGCATCCAAGTGGCGAGGCCTGTCAGCGCCGGTCAGATGCTGCCCGTCAATCTTCTTCTGCAACGTCATAAATGCCTGTAACAGAGCCTCGGGTCGCGGTGGGCATCCGGGAATGTGCACATCAACAGGAATGTAGCGATCAATCCCCTTGAGTACGTTATAACCCTGCTTGAACGGTCCTCCAGAGATGGCACACGCACCCATCGCAATCACATACTTTGGCTCGGCCATCTGGTTATACAACCGCACCACCTGCGGAGCCATTTTCTTGGTCACTGTGCCGGAGATAATCATCATATCCGCCTGCCGTGGCGACGGACGGAAAACCTCAGCACCAAAACGCGCCAGATCGTAGCGAGCCATCGTCGTCGCAATCATTTCAATGGCACAACAAGCCAGTCCAAACTGCATGGGCCAGATAGAACTGCGACGGCCCCAGTTATACAGTTCCTCGATGGTCGTCACGAAGACCCCTTGCTTGCCCAGCTCGATCTTCAATCCCTCATCCACAGCCATCGTCGCTTCGCTCCATTCCAGTTGGCAATTGCCAGCAAACAGCTAGCAGTTCTCCGTCGACGCTCTTAAACTGTTTGCTGTCAACTGTTCTCTGCCTCTCTACGCCCAGGTCAGCACGCCTTTGGCCCAGGCCCAGGCCAGACCCTCCACCAACATCAGCACAAAGGCCAGCATGGCCACACACGCCGAAACACCCAGCCCGGTAAACGCCACAGCAAAGGGCAGCAGAAAGACTGTTTCCACGTCAAAGATCAAAAAGATGATTGCGTACAGATAATAGGCCGAGCGAAACTGCACCCATGCGTCGCCAGCCGACTCCAGGCCGCACTCATAAATCGCGTTCTTGATCGCATTGGGCTTTGCCGGAGAAAAGACCTTTCCCCACAGCCAAGCCAGCGCCAGCGGAGCCAGTCCGAAGCCCAGCGCCGCCAAAAACAGAACCGCAAGAGAAAAATAGGGGTTTGAGACCATTGTGAAAAAAGAAATCCTTCTGATTCAACGTACCATTTGATGACCCTATTTGCGAAACGGTGCGCCCGGTCACAGCCGTTCAGTCCCATTTCTGCACGTTCATCCCACTCTGTGAACCACGGGCTGCAACTCCCCCACTCTTCCTCCCGATCTGGCGTGAGTTCGGGGGCAAGCGCTCCTCCACCTTTCGATGGAAGACAGTCCACCCCCAGCGTCTGTTACCGTTCATCTGTTCCCTCAGTTTTCCCCAGTATTACTGTCGAGGGGCACGGACCACCTTCCTCGGAGATCACTCGACCATGTTCAAGTTGTACCCCTGTTTACTGGCAGCCTTTCTAACTCTTTCCTTCTCTTGGACCATCTGCGCCGCCCACTCCGAAGAAGCCCCCGCCGTGCCATCTAGCCCAACTGCGGCCTATTCCACACCCGCCGCCATTACCGGTCCCACCTCAGCCTTTCATGATTCCGTAGCCGCCAAGTACAACTACGCCTTTGGCAAAGAATCGCCTTTTCTTCCCTCCAATGCCACCACTTCCATTGGCCAGTTCCTCAGCCCCAAGAGCTTTCCCACTGCCCAATACTGTGGCCACTGCCACCAGGAGGCTTATCACCAGTGGCGCCAGTCGGTTCACTCCAACAGCTTCCGCGCGCCCTGGTATCTCAAGAACGTCAATATGTTGATCGACGAAAAGGGTGTGCAGTACTCCCGCCACTGCGAGGGATGCCACAACCCGGTTGCTCTGCTCAGCGGTGATCTATCGCAGGGAATGCCTAAAAAGCGTCCCTTCGAGGATGAAGGCATCACCTGCTCCACTTGCCATTCGATCGTCGCAACCGATACCACTGGCACCGGAAGCTACGTGATGGGAACCCCTGCCGTTCTTGTCGATGAAGCAGGCGCACCCATCACGCGCCCCGTCTCCGACGCCGAAATTCTCTCCCACCTTGATCGCCACTCCAAAGCCGTGATGCGCCCGCTCTACCAGACCGCCGAGTTCTGTGCCGCATGCCACAAAGCCGCCATCCCCCGTTCGCTCGACGACTACAAATGGCTGCGCGCCATCAGTCTTTATGATGAGTGGCAGGCCGCCAGCTTCACCAAGCAGTCCCCGCTTCCCTTCTATCGCAAAGATGTTGTCTCCACCTGCCAGACCTGCCACATGATCCGCGAACCGCTGGCCGAGGGCTCCGTTGATCCCGGCGCAAAAGATGGCAAATTGGTCAGCCATCGCTGGCTTGGTGGCAACACGCTCATACCGCAGTACTACAAATACGATGAGCAAGCCGAAAAGCTCGTGGCCTTTCTCAGAAATGCCGTCTTCAATGTCGATATCTTCGCCATAGAAAAAGAAAGCGCGGCAGCCAATCCCAGCGATCAGGTTCTGGTTGCGCCGCTCGGCCTGACCAGCTTCTCCCTCGCCGCCGGTGAAACCCTCATCGCCGACGTGGTCATCCAGAACAAAGGCATCGCTCACTCGTTCATCCCCGAGCAGCGCGACTTCTATGAGGCATGGGTCGATTTCACCGTCAAAGACTCCACCGGAAAGACTCTGGTCGAGAGCGGTTTCTTACAGCCCGACGGCAACCTCGATCCCAGCGCGCACTCGTTTACCAATCGACCGATCAACATCAAGGGTGAGTTGAATGACCTGCACCAGATTTGGCATAACCGTGTGCTGGCTTACAACAATGCCTTCCAGTCCGGTCGTTCGCAACTGGTGCGCTATCGCTTCCGTCTGCCCAAAGAGATCAGTGGCCCGGTCACTCTCACGGCGACTATTCGCTATCGCCGCTTCAATCAGCACTTCATTGACTTCGCGATGAGCCAGAAGCAATATCCGATGCCCATCGTCGATATGGCTTCTGACACCAAAGCATTCATGATTGGTGAAAATCTCCAACTCTCCCTCTTAGCACAGCAGCAACGTTCGCCGTCCGCGCAGGACCAGGAGTGGATGCGATGGAATAATTACGGTGTCGCTCTGTTGGATGCGCAGCAATATCAGGCATCGGTACACGCCTTTGAGCGCGTGGCAGCTCTGCGCCCCGACTACGCTGACGCCTACACCAATATGGCTGTGGTTGAAATTTCATGGGAAAAATACGACGATGCCAAGTCCAACCTGGCCAAGGCTCTTGCCATTCTTCCCGGCGATCCGCGCGCGCTCTACTATCGCGCATTGGTCGAGCGCAACGCTGGTCAAGTCAAAGAGTCCATCGCCGACCTGCAAACAGTCGTCGCCAAATATCCCCGCTCTAAAGACTCTCTGCGCGAGTTGGGCTTTGCCTATTACCAACAACATGATTATGCCAACGCGCGCACTGCTTATGAGCGCTTGCAGGTCATTGATCCCGACGATCTGGCCGCGCATTATCAACTTGCAATCCTCTACCGCCGCACCGGCGAAAAGCAGAAGGCCGCCATCGAGAGTGCCAAATTTGCCGACCAAAAAGACGATCCAACTGCCAGCACGTTTGCCCTGGAGTTTCTGCGCAAACACCCGGAAGTCGCCAGCGAATCCGTGGTCTGGCACACGCACGACCTGACCGGCGACCCCATCAAACAGCCCGTCAAAATCGAGTACAAATACATCCCCGGAGCGGGTGAATAATCACGCAGTTGATTGGGATTCAAACAAGATTGGAGCGACCCTGATCTGTACAACACTCGACTTGGAGAGCATCAGAGCCGTATACATATCTCAATGTTTTATGGAATAGCATCTCTTCTGCTATCACAGAACGGATGTGACCATAAAGAGCATTCACGCAGTAAACAAAGGGTGTTTTCATCTTTGATAATTAGAGCGCCAAGATCGTGTCTCAGAATCAGACAATAATTCTTCAAGAAATTGCTAAAGTTTCTTGTCTTCCAGTCGATACTCGGCATTAAAGGGAGACCTTGAAGGAAGGAGCGAGGAAAAATGCAAATCAATCCCATTGTCGGAACAAGCACAGCGCAGATTCCCGCCTCCAAGCCAACAAATGACGGCACTGAACTGGTCACTGGCGTTCCGTATTCCATGCGCGTCGCCGGCAAAACCTATTCTGCAAACGTCGAGCAAATGGAGAGCGAGTTCGAGGCTCAAGTTCCCAACCTGCCGGGAGCAAGTGTGATCGGACCAACCGTTGAACGCGTAGAAGACACGCTGAACAATCTCATCAGCTTCTTCGCCTGATTCGCCTGCTGCGTCCAACCACGTAGACTGCAAAACCATCCGCGATAGTGTGCGCGTTGTGCAGTCAATGGGTACAGCCATGTTCGCCTTCTGCGGCGCTCACATATAAACCCAATCCCTGCAATATTTTCATCGCAAATTGAAATATTCTCCATGCCTTCGCTTGCATTTTTCGCCCTTCTCATTTAACTTACTAACCAGTTAGTTAATTATGAAAACCGCTCCTTCAGCCCGCTCCCAGTCAGAACGAGCTGACCAGACAAAATCGCGCATTCTCGCAGCAGCCATTCGCGAGTTCAGCCTGAATGGACTGGCCGGAGCACGCACTGAGCAGATTTCCGAGGCCGCTGGCGTGAACAAAGCCTTGCTCTACTACTACTTCAAGAGCAAGGAGTCGTTGTATGCCGCTGCACTTGAGTCAGCGGTTGAAGAAGTCAGAGATACCAGCATCGCATTGCTTGAAAAAGACGCCTCCGTTGGAGAACGTTTCGTACAAATGGTATTGAACAACTTTGATCGCTCGCACGCTCATCCGGCTTTGCGCACCCTGATGCAGCAAGAGATGGTCCGTCTGCATCGTGGCGAAGAGAACCGGCTGGAGCACATGGCGCAGAAGATGTTTCGTCCGCTTTGGGTCAAGATTGAAGAGATGCTCAAAGAAGGAATCACATCGGGCGAATTGATTCCGGTTGATCCATCACAGATCCGATACGCAACCCTGGGAGCCAACCTCTTTTACTTTCTCGCTGCGCCGCTCACGCAGCTTGTGTATGGCAAGAATCCAATGGCACACAGCGAGTTGAAGAGGCGCCGCAAGCTCGTCATCGAGTATCTGGGGCAAACCATCTTCATCAACCGCAGACACGGAGCCAGCGTGGCGGCGCGGGTGCTGGCGGCCACTCCGATGCCGTGCACCGAAAATATTCACGATCAGGCAAGAAACGAATCTCCTCGCAAACAAACGCAAATTCACAAGAAGAAAATGTAACCAAGTCAATACGAAGATCGTAAAAATGATTGAAGAAGCGAGGTTGAAGTGAGCGCACGCAATCGAGTTTTTCTGATTCTCGGCCTGTTGGCAGTGGGATCATTCATCTGGTATCTGATGACTGTGCGTCCGACCGGCGACCTGCAATTGATCGGTACCGTGGACGCCAACGAGGTACTGGTGAGCAGCAAGATTCCCGGACGTATTCAAACGCTCACTGTCGATGAAGGCCAAGTCGTCAAAGCCGGTCAACTCATCGCAGTCATTGAGAGCGAAGATCTGCAAGCCGCTCACAAAGCAGCCCAGGCCAATGTCTCCAGCCAGAGTGGCAAACTAAGTGAGACCGTCGAGACCGAGCGCCAAACACAAGGCGAAGTAAGCAGCGCAGCCGTCAACGCGGAGGCTCAGGTGAAGTCGGCGCGCGCTGCTCTTGCACAAGCACAAGCACAATATGCGCACCAGCAGGCCGATACCTCGCGCACCGTCGAGTTGGCAAAACAAGGCATCATGAGCGCACAGGCCAGCGACGACGCGGCAACCAGTTTGCAAGCAGCCAAGGCTGCTGTCGATGCAGCTCGACAGAATGTTGATGCCGCTGAAGCCTCGCTGCGTCAGGCTCACGCGCATGAGTTGCTGGCTGTTGCCGCAGCGCGCACCGTGGATTCGACGCGCGGACTGGTTGAGAACGCGCGTGCGCTTGCCGATCAAGCCAAGGTTGAGTTGGGTTACACGCAGGTATTCGCACCGGTCAGCGGCAAGGTCAACGTGCGCGCAGTTCGTCAGGGTGAAGTAGTTGGCGCTGGCGCAACCATCGTCACCATCATGGACCTGACTCAAACCTGGGTTTATGCGCCATTGCCAGAGACGCAGGCAGATGCGGTTCAACTCGGCGACTCGCTGAAAGTAGTGATGCCCAGCGGCGCAACCTTGCAGGGCAAGGTCATCAACAAAGCTGCGGAAGCTGACTTCGCCACCCAACGCGACGTGAATAGTCGCAAGCGCGACATCAAAACCATTCAACTGAAATTGCTCATCGACAACCCTGACGAAAAATATGTTCCTGGCATGACTGCTGAAGTTGACATTCCAAAAACCAAGCTGGTGAAGCCGTGAGCGCGCCGATTACCAATCCTGATGGAGGTCAACCCGCCTCTGCGATTACTGTCGAGAACATCGTCAAGCGTTACGGCGATTTTGAAGCGGTAAAGAGCGTAAACTTCTCTGTCGCTGAGGGTGAGATCTTCGGCCTACTCGGACCCAATGGTGCCGGCAAAAGCACATTGATTCGCATGATGACTACGCTGATTCCCGTCACCAGCGGTCGAGCGATTGTCGGAGGTCATGATGTGGTCAAAGAGCCTGATGCGGTGCGCCGCGCCATTGGCGTGATTCCGCAAGCGTTGACCAGCGACCCTGACCTTACCGTCGAAGAGAACCTCAGCATCTATGCCAAGCTCTACAGCGTTCCCAAGGTCCAGCGCGAAAAGAATATCAACGAAGTGCTCGAAGCTGTCGACTTACTCAAATGGCGTGGCGCTCAGGTCAAGACTCTCTCCGGTGGAATGCGACGCCGCGTTGAAATCGCTCGCGGCTTGGTACACGACCCGCGCATCTTTTTTCTCGATGAGCCAACCACGGGACTCGACCCCGTCAGTCGTATCGCGGTCTGGGAGATGCTGAATAAATTAAAGGAAACTCGCAACCTCACGATGCTTCTCACCACCCATTACATGGAAGAAGCCGACAAGCTCTGCGACCGCATCGCCATTGTTGATCATGGTACTCTGGTTGCTCTCGGAACGCCTATTGAACTCAAGCAGAGCGTCCCCGGATCGAACGTTGTCGAAGTACATTTTGATCGCGAAACTCCGCAATGGCGGGCGCGCCTTGAAGGCCTCGATGGTGTAACCAGCGTACAGGCTGAGAGTGCGGGCTTCTATCGCGTGCTCACGGCATCTGGTTCAAAAACCACCATGCAGTTGGTCGAGATGGCCCGACAACTGGGCGAAACGCTCACCTCGCTCAGCGTGCAAAACACCACCCTCGACGATGTATTCGTCCACTACACGGGCCGCCAACTTCGCGATGAGCAGGTCAAAGCTGTTTTCACCATGCCGCCTCGCCCCGGAGTACAACCATGAACAGAATGTTCGCAATTATCGAGCGCGAGATGCGCAAGTTTTTCCGTTCGCCGGTTCTGATGATCATGTCCATGGTAGTGCCAATCCTGCAACTAATCATCATGGGACACGCCTTCGGCGGAAAAATTGTTGGTGCTCACGTTGCCGTCGTCGATCACGATCACGGACCACAATCCGTCAAGATTCGTGAAGCATTCGATGCCATCTCCGTCAACATCAAGACGTTCACAACGGTCGAATACAACGACGAAGTGCTGGCTCGTGAAGATGTCCGCACGGGCAAGATCGATGCGGCCGTCGTGATTCCATCTCAGTATTCGCGCCGTGTATATGCGCAAGACGCGCCGCAAATCGGTCTGGTCGTGGATAACTCGGACCAGTTCACTTCAGGATCGCTTGAATCCGAAATGCAGTTGCTGGTTGCAGCCCTCACCACACCAGCGATTCAGCCGCGATTGGCCAACTCGATTGCATTGGAGATCGTTGAACTGTATCCCTATATTGATTACATGAAGTTCCTGCTGCCCTGCTGCGTCGCGCTGGCCATGTATATCTCAGTCATGATCGGCGGAGGAATGCTGTACATCGACGACAAGGCACGTGGCGTACACGAAGGATATCTCGTTACTCCGATCACCAAACTCGAACTGGTTTTTGGACTCAACATTGCAGGTGCCATCAAGGCCGTACTGAGCGGCATTTCGCTTACGATCATTGGTTCGCTGATGTCTGGGCTCGGAGTCATCTTTCATCCCGAAGCGGACCTTGAGTTATTGCTGATGATTCTCGCCACCTCGATTGCATTCAATGGCATGATGTTTCTGATGATGGTGCGCGTTGACGACCCACTGGTTCCGCGTGCAATGTTCGGCATTCTCAATGTCCTGCTGTTGTATCCGTCGGGAGCAATGTATCCGACCAAGGCGTTTCCGCCGTGGCTGCGCGCCATCGCCATCGTCGATCCGTTTACCTATGCCATCGACGGATTCAAAGCCATTCTTCTCAAGGATGGCGGCTTTGTCGCAATTCAGAACGACCTCCTATTCCTGTCCATCTTCGGCGTAGGCACGCTGCTCGTCGCCACACCGCTTTTCAAACGAACGCTATAAGTTGCCGTCCAATAATTCTCGAGAGGATATCTGCTGCTTTGTTCAGGTAAAATGGTAAAGCGATGCTTGACTTGGGATTTGTCCGTGGAAACCTCGAACTGATTGAAGAAAAACTACGCGCACGTGGGGCTGACCCCGCTGCGCTACTGGGCGATTTTCGCGCTCTCGATCAGAGGCGCCGCGAAGCCATCACTACCTCTGAACGCCTGAAGGCTCGACGCAATGAGTTGAGTCAACAAGTGGGCGCACTCAAGAAGTCCGGTCAAAATGCAACGGCCGTTATGGATGAAACCCGTGCGCTGAAAGATGAACTCGACAAGTTCGACACAATTGCCGCGTCACTCGATGAGCAGTTGCGCCTCTCACTTGCGCGGATTCCGAATCTCGTCCGCGACGAAGTGCCCATCGGCAAATCAGAGGCTGACAATCTCACAGTAAAAATCTGGGGCGAAAAAACTACATTCGATTTTGAAGCCAAGCCTCACTGGGAACTCGGCGAAGCCCTCGGCATTCTCGACCTGGAACGCGCAGCCAAGTTGAGCGGTGCGCGATTTGCTGTTTATATGGGCGCTGGCGCACGTCTTGAACGCGCTCTGATTAGCTTCATGCTCGATCGCCACACAGCTAAAGTGGAAGCTGGTGGCCACGGCTATACCGAAGTGCTGCCTCCCTTTATGGTCAACAGCAAATCGCTCTATGGAACCGGCCAGTTGCCCAAGTTTGCTGAAGATCTCTTTCGCTGTTCTGACGCAGACGTTGAAGCGGTCACGCGCGGTGAGTTCAAAGACAACGACCACTGGCTCATCCCCACCGCCGAGGTTCCCGTCACCAATCTCTATCGCGATGAAATTCTCGACGAAGCGCGACTCCCCATTCGTCTCACGGCATACACGCCATGCTTCCGCGCCGAGGCTGGCGCAGCAGGCAAGGATACACGCGGCATCATTCGTCAGCATCAGTTTCAAAAGGTAGAGTTGGTCAAATTTACGCGCCCTGAAGACTCCGACGCTGAGCATGAACGCCTCACGCGCGATGCGGAAGAAATTCTCGAAGCATTGAAACTTCCCTATCGCCGCGTGCTGCTCTGCTCGGGCGATACAGGCTTCTCTTCAGCAAAAACATTTGACCTTGAAGTCTGGCTTCCTGGCCAGCAACTCTATCGCGAAATCTCATCATGCTCCAACTTCGATGCCTTCCAGGCTCGCCGTGCCAACATTCGCTATCGGCAGGCCGGCGCCAAGGGCAGACCGGAGTTTGTCCATACCATCAACGGCAGCGGATTGGCGGTTGGCCGCACCTGGCTTGCGATCATCGAGAACTACCAGCAGGCCGACGGTTCGATCCTCGTTCCAGAGGCCCTGCGACCCTACATGGGCGGCCTGGAGCGGATTGTGAGGGAGTCTTGACCGAACTTACCAGCATCGAACCACGCGCTGTGCAACAGAAGCGCAGCTTCAAACAAATCCTCAAGAGTTACTTCTTCTGGACTTACAACAGGGGTAACTTTCACTACGATGTTCTGGTCACGCTGATCCTGGCCTTCATCTTCATCACGCCGCAACTGTGGGACTACGGCGACAAGGCAACCAGCGCATCCGGCCTGCATCATCCCATCGAGGTGGTTGGCAATGACGATCATGGATTTATCGTCACTGTTTACGCCTCCGATGTGAACCTCGACCTGCACACCAAGGCTTCAGCAAACGCAGTAAAGAAAGCTCTGCGCAAGGCCATCGAACCAGTCACCGGCGACGCAGTCTTTGTCGATGATTGGAAGACCTTCACAGACGCACAAGGCAACTATGCGTGGAAGGTCTGGGCCCACCGCTAGTGTAATTTTTTTGAACTTCTCCACGCCTTCGTGCGTATAACATCCAAAGGAATTCCATGCGTCTTAAAAGTAAGTTGATCGTTGCCGCTTTGCTCATTCTCATCCTTGCGTACGGCCGCTTTGCATTTGCCGCCGCTGCTGATGACAAAGATCGCGTGCTGCGCGAACTCGATGTGGCAGCGAAGAATTTTCATTCGACTTCCGCCGATTTTCAATTCGACTCCATCACCACCGATCCGATTCCTGATGATGATGTTCAGAAAGGCACGGTTTACTACCAGCGTCGCGGGAAATCTGTTCAGATGGCTGCTCACATCGACCAGGTCAATGGAAAACCTGTGCCCAAGGTTTATGTTTACTCCGATGGAGTCTTCAAACTCTACGAAAAAATGATCAATCAGGTAACAACTCTCAATAAGCTCACCCAGTATGAGAGTTATCTGATGTTAGGCTTTGGTGCCAGCGGCAAGGATCTCGAAGAGAAGTGGGATATCAAGTACCTTGGCCCAGATACACTGACGGATGGCAAACTCAGCGTGAAGACTGAGATGCTGGAACTGGTGGCAAAAGACCTTGCGATTCGCAAGAATCTTCCCAAGGTGACAGTCTGGATGGATACCGTTCACGGCGTGAATTTGAAGCAGGTATTCGACGAAGGCTCCGGCCAATCTCGCGTCTCTGTCTATTTCAATATCAAAGTCAATCAGACTTTGCCCGCTGATGCCTTCACCCTCAAAACTGACAGCCAGACGCAGTTCGTAACCCGATAGAGCACGATTCCACCTAACACAAACAGTATCGGGAAGAACTCCAGTGTATAGCGAGTCTCCGGGGCTTCAATTGTCATCAGAAGAGCGCAACGCAGCAGCAGATAGGCCAGCATGCCTTGCACAAGCGCGGACGCAACCACAAGCCAGCCAGCCCCAGCAACAGATACACCGCATTCAACCCGGCATAGGCATAACTGAAGCATGTCTCCGCATTGTGATGCGCGTAGACCCACCAGTCCAGATCAATCGGCAGATTCTCCACCCTTGGTCGCAGAACCATAACGGCTAACCGCCCCAGCGGCAGCCACGCGTAATAGCGAAATGGATTAGCGTTGATGCGCTCGTCTGCCAATCGCGCAAATCGCGCATCCAAGGCAGGAGAGATCACCATGCTCTTGTTGTAGTCGGCGGCAAGCTGCGCTGTTTCCGCATATTCTGCAGCAGAATCGAAGGCTCTGCTGGGCAACTTGCCAAGATCAAGTTGGTCTCCCGGAACATTCCAGTAAACATCGAATGTCGAAGTAAAATCCAGGCACCAGGTCTTCACCCAACGCTGCCATCCGGCGTGAATATCTTCTCCTTGCTCATTGGCATAACGCGGTGCCAGCGGTTGAACCAAGTGAAAGACCTTCCAGTTGCGCCAACTCCACGCTGCAAAAGGTGCCAATGCTAGCAGCATACATACGACGATCATGCGAAGCGGCTTGAGTCGATCAGGCAAGGCACTCATTTTTTGTTGCGTGGCCAACAACTTTACGATCAGCGCAGGTGCCAGCGCAACCCCGACCAATGCTCCATCGGGCCTGAGCAGAGTGGCAAAACTCACGGCAAAGGTAAAGCCCAACGCGCTCGGCCAGGATGGCCTGGATTGGAAACAAATCGTTGTCCATAGAGCCACAGTGATTGAGAAAAGAGTGAGAGTCTCGCTCAGAGGCTGGGCCGCATAAATCGCAGTGAATGGACAAAGCGCCGCCAGCCATATTGTTGCACGTGCCACGCCTGACTGTAGAACAGGCGGAGCGATGCGGCGCGCGCTATCGGCCAGCAGCAGGCAGCCCAGCAGTTCCAGCGGAATTTGTACCCCGGCAACAGATGCGTAATTTTCCATTCCGAAAAAACGAAAGCAAATGGCCAGAAAGAACGGGTAGCCGGGAAGGCGAATGATAGTGGGATAGATTTCATTGCCTGCGTTCAACGCATACCGGCCATGCAGCAACAGGTTTTTTGCGATGCCGCCATAGATCAGCGAATCGCCATAAACAGCGAAAAAATTCTTCAGCATCCACAGCCGCAGCGCCAGGCCAGCAGCAAGTGCCAGACAGCTTGGCAGCACGCGGCGCACAACAACTCGGATTCGGCTTATCTTGGTGGTTTGACTCTCGCGGGCAGCTTCCATACGATTCGTAATGTATAGCGTAGACCGTTTCTGCGGTTTTCGCCCCTGTGGAAACGAGATAGTGATGCCCGACAAACAGATTTTTTTCGACCCCCAACGTAAACGATGGAAGCGATTGCGACGCATCCTCGACATAACCGCCGTGTTTTCCACGCTCGTTCTGGCAGCATTCATCTTCAATATCCTGCGTTTTCAGCAGTTGCCTGAGCTGTTGCTACCCACGCCCAAACACAACTACAAGGCACTGCCCGACCGCCCCTCCAACGTGCGCGGCAGCAAGGTCCCGCGACCCGCCCGCCGCAATACCACCCGCAAACCCTCTGAGATCCCCTTCAACACCGGTGAAGGTCTGCGCGCAGCCTGGTACGTGCAAGACGACGCCGCCAGCTACTCGTCCTTCAAAGAGCACGTTCATCAACTCGATATGCTCTTCCCCGAGTGGCTGCACACCACTGCGCCAGACGGTACGCTGATGGCCACAACCTTTGACAACCGCGAATACCCCGTCATCGACGGCAATACCGTTCATGATCCTGACGAGCAGAACAAGATCAAGCGGGTGATTCAGGATGCCAAGGAAGATACAGAAATCTTTCCTCACCTCACCAGCTACAATCCGCGCACGCAGAGCTTTGATGCAGCCATCGGCGGCGTGCTACTCGACCCCAACAAGCGCGCCAACCTGCGCCATCAAATCATTCAATTCCTGGCGGCCTATCCGGTCTATCACGGACTTTCGCTGGACATCGAAAACGTTCCCGATGATGCCTATCCTGCCTACATCAGCTTCGTTCAGGACCTCTACGCGGATATGCACGCACGCAATCTGCGACTCTACGTCAATACCGCCGTTTCCACTGAGAACGATACACTCGAGACCATCGCCAACAACGCAGACGGCGTGATCCTGATGAACTACGACCAGCATGAAATCGACAGCGACCCCGGTCCCATCGCCAGTCAGCAATGGTTTGTCGCCAACCTGCTTCGCGTCATGAAGATTGTCCCCAAAGAGAAGCTGATCTGCGCCCTGGGTAACTATGGCTACGATTGGACGCTCACCATGCCCAGCGCCAAGGACGCAAAGGGACACAAGGCGTTCAAACCCACTGTCATTGACACCGAAGTTCTCTCCGTTTCCGATGCATGGCAGCGCGCCGCCGACTCAGATGCCGATCTTGATCTCGATTACAACTCGCTCAATCCTCACTTCGAATACATCGACGAAGACAACAATCAACGACACGTCGTTTGGTTTCTCGATGGAGTAACGCTGCTCAATGAATTACGCGCGGCGCGCTCGCTCGGCCTGCAAACTTTTTCTCTATGGCGGCTTGGTTCCGAGGATCGCTCTCTATGGAATGTCTGGGATAAGCCCGGCAATCCTGAATCGCTGCAAGCTCTGGCCACGGTACTTCCCGGTCATGATGTGGACACCGAAGGCGAAGGAGACATTCTTCGCGTTGTCGGCCTGCCCAAGAGCGGCAAACGCTCCGTCGAAGTTGATACCGACGAACCTGATCCGCGCAGAAAACTCATCACCGACGAGCACATGGATGAGTATCCGCACACCTATACCGTCGAGCAGTATGGCTACCATGTCAATCAGGTCGCTCTCTCGTTCGACGACGGTCCCGATCCCAAATGGACACCCAAGATTCTTGACATTCTGAAGCAGAAAAACGTCAAGGGCACGTTCATGATGATCGGCGATGAAGCTCAGGAAAACATCGGCCTCATGAAGCGTGTGGTCCGCGAGGGCCATGAGATCGGCAATCACACTTACACCCATCCCGACATCAGTGAAATCTCGCCGCGTCAGGTCGATCTGGAACTTACGCTGACCGAGCGACTCTTTGCCAGCAAGCTCGGCATTCAGCCTCTCTACTTCCGTCCGCCCTACTCCATTGATCAAGAGCCGGACACCGACGATCAGGCCGCGCCAGTCGAACGCATTCAGCAAGACGGATACATCATCGTCGGAGACAAGATCGACACCGACGACTGGGACGAGCACCAGCGCAAGAGTCCGCAGGAGATTACCAACACCGTCCTCAACTGGCTTGAAATGGCAAAGACCAAGCCGCAGTTTCGCGGCTCCATCATCCTGCTCCATGATGGCGGCGGCGACCGCTCGGCCACCATTGCGGCCCTGCCCTTTCTCATTGACAGCCTGCGCTCTCACGGCTACTCCATCGTCCCGGTTTCCGCGCTGATGGGCAAGACCACCGCCGAGGTCATGCCCAAGCTCACCTTCTCGCAATACCTGCGCGCACTGCCAGACTCCATCGCCTTTTCCAGCATGGCCTTCATCGTCAAAACCATCGTGGTGATCTTTTTCCTCGGCGATGTGTTGATGAGTGCACGCCTGTTGCTCATCGGCATTCTGGCCGTCATTGACCGTCTTCGCAAGCCACACGCAGACGCTTCTCCCGGCATCAATCCACGTGTAGCCGTGCTCATTCCCGCTTACAACGAAGAGACCGTCATCGTGCGCACCATTCGATCTGTGCTCAATTCGGACTACAAAAACATCCGCGTCATGGTCATTGATGATGGATCAAAGGATCGCACCTCCGAAGTTGCACGCGAAGCCTATGCCGCTGAAATCGCAGCCGGACGCGTCGAGGTCATTACCCGCCCCAACGGCGGCAAAGCCGCCGCGCTCAACTTCGCACTCCAACAACTTCAAGAAGAAATTTACGTTGGCATCGACGCCGATACCGTCATTGCCGCCGACGCCATCAGCAAGCTCATTCCCCACTTTGAAGACCCGCGCATCGGCGCTGTCGCTGGTAACGCCAAGGTCGGCAATCGCGTCAATCTCTGGACCCGTTGGCAGGCTCTTGAGTACATCACCAGCCAGAACTTCGAGCGCCGCGCTCTCGATCTATTCAACGTTGTCACTGTCGTTCCAGGAGCCATCGGCGCGTGGCGCACCGCGCCCGTCAAAGCAGCCGGCGGCTATCCGCTCAACACCGTTGCCGAAGATGCCGATCTGACAATGAACCTGCTCGAACAAGGCTATAAAGTAGTCTACGAAGATCGCTCGCTCGCCTTTACTGAAGCCCCCATCGACGCCAAGGGACTCATGCGCCAACGCTTCCGCTGGTCCTTCGGAACCCTGCAAGCCATCTGGAAGCATCGCTCCGCATTCGTACGCAACAAGGCGATGGGCTTCTTCGCTCTGCCCAACATCCTTATCTTCCAAATGCTCTTGCCGCTGGTCTCGCCCTTCATTGATCTGATGTTTGTCTGGGGCATCATCAACTACTTCGTCAATCGCCATTTCCATCCTGAAGCAGCCTCATCCGCCAGCTTTGAAAAGCTGCTCGTATACTTCGGCGCCTTCCTGCTTATTGACTTTGTCACCTCGTCCATCGCCTTCAGCCTTGAACGTCGCCACCCCGCCAACAAAGGCGATGGCTGGCTTCTCTTCCATATCTGGTTGCAGCGCTTCGCCTATCGCCAGGTCTTCTCCATCGTTCTGCTCAAAACCGTCAAGCGTGCCATCGACGGCAAGCCATTCAACTGGGACAAACTCGAACGCACCGCGCAGATGAGCAAAGCCACCGATGCCCTCACCGATACAAAATAATTCGACGGACGCGCAGCCTACCCCGGTCTCGAATCTCCACACAGAGAGTTCGCTGGACGCGCAGTCCCTCTTCGTCGGTCGAACCACGCTCGATGTTCTCTATCGCCTCGACCGTTTACCCGACGAAGATACTAAAGTCTACGCGCGCAATTTCCACGCAGCCCCCGGTGGGCCCGCTCTCAACGCCGCCATCACTCACGCTTTGCTGGGCGGCCACTCCACTCTAGTCAGTGCCGTAGGCTATGGCCCGTGGGCAGCCGCAGTCCGTGCTGAGCTTGATCGCCTCCGCATTCGCCTCATCGACATTGCTGCGGATACGCCTTACCAAACACCCTTCTGCACCGCTCTCCTCAACGCACAGAACGGTAGCCGCACCGTCATCAATCCACCTCTCACGCAGATTCCTTTCAAGCATCTCAACAGCAACTGGAACGCTGAAAAGTGGGGCAAGATGCCTTCCCTCGTTCTCACCGATGGATTCCACTTCGCCGAGACCGCCGCGTTACTCACCACTTTTCACAACGCGGGCATCGCAATTTGTCTCGATGGAGGCAGTTGGAAGCCCGGAACCGACGACCTTGCCACTCTGCTCACCATCGCCATTTGCAGCGAGCGTTTTTCCGTTCCCGGCATCAACAACACCCCCGACGCAACCTTCGCTTGGTTCGCGGCCAAAGGCGTACCGCATATCGCAATCACACGCGGTGCAAAGTCCATCCTCGGCTGGGATCGTGGCCGCCGCTTCGAAATCGAAATTCCCGCCATCCGAGCATCGGACACACTCGGTGCCGGTGACGTTCTCCATGGAGCCTTCTGTTACCACTTCTCCCTCAACCATCTGTTCGAATCTGCATTGCGACAAGCCGCAAACGTAGCAACCCTCTCCTGTCAGAGCATGGGCATCCAGGCCTGGGCGGCTCAGCTCAGAGACAGCGGCGACC
>Ga0182030_10003078_pt1 | contig 35537 bp, 36 predicted proteins | sample 812S3MmetaG_FD_121299 | JGI IMG/M metagenome (GOLD analysis project Ga0182030, IMG submission 121299) | Permafrost microbial communities from Stordalen Mire, Sweden - 812S3M metaG (Illumina Assembly) | ecosystem: Environmental > Terrestrial > Soil > Wetlands > Permafrost | place: Sweden...
ATACTTAGCAAAGCTTTTTATAAATACTTTTGTTTTACTTAAGCATTACTTAGTTCTGTAGAATATTATCACATACTTTACTTCGTTTGAAAGAGTACTATAATACGTGACAGTATTTGTTGGCTTTAGAACACGAAGTTAGTGGCTCTGTCTCGAGCTTGCTACGGATTTATCAATCTACAGGTGGAGAAGCTTTTCAAGGCTACTTGCGCATGATACACACTGATTGCACTGTATATCCTACGCGACGTCTAGATAGCTGTGATATAGATAGGCTCAACGAGAGCTTTGGAACATGGTGGAGAGGCAAAGATAGAGATTGGCGCTCCCATTTACTGTTGCAGAATATGAGGATGTTGGAGAAGATTAGGAACGGCTGACGGGTTATAGAGATAGAAGGAGGGTTTCTATGCCGTGGTACCGGAGAAAGGGGATCGCGTGGTGGTTTAGTGGGGGGAAAGGTGCTGGTGGTGCTGAGGCCAACCGAGGGTAAAAGTAAAGAGAACATAGATCATAGAAGGAAAGTGAAGTATAGCTATAGAGTTGTGGGACCAGCGTATGTGCATGGTTTTATGGATAGTCAGTTAGGGGAGTGGGTGGGGAGAAAAGCGTTACAAGTAGGAATTTTCAGTTTATATCAACGGAAGGTAGTTTTAATTAGAGTATGACAGTGAATTATATATATCATAGTAGATAGTCTATTTTAATCTTTATTTACTTAAAAAGGTTGAGTGAGTCGAGGATGAGCAAAGTGGCGAGGCGCCATGTGGATTATCACTTAGCGAGCACGTAGCAGCAAGTTAGGATTCAGGTTAAACAATATAGTTATTCAATCAAAACATTCACCGGCACAAATCTATTTCTATTTCAAAAGGTGAGCAGGGCTACTTTATCGGCAATGTTGGTTGACTTGAGGCGAGAAGTGGGTGCGTCGTGAGCAACGCATTAAGAGGCTATCTTAGCACCCTCCCTTAAGGCCTGGCCACACTTCCCTCATCTCCTGCGCGGATTCCATTTTAGCTCCCTATGACCAGGATTTTTTTTGAACTAATCTCGGATCTAGATTCTCTTGAGCGCACAGAATAAAGATCTCAACATTATAGTTCTATCACGTGTTCTGGACGTCTATATAAGCAGCTAAAGGGGCAAATTTACGATACAAATTAGGCGGCACTTAGTTTACTCGTTTTGAAACTTTCAAATACCCTACTCCTATGTTTCTCATCTCTACTAAGTTTTTGCTTTATCTGGGATGGGTTAAGGTTCTATGTTAATAGGCGTAGTGCCTAGCTATACTGATATTCACGCAGATGTGGTCTTACATTGCAAAGAGGTCTAAACCAGTTCCATCTTGATGGCTATTTGGATTAGCTGGCTTACTGGCTGATCATCACTAGATCCACTCAGTCGTGAGCTTGCATTATTCACTCGCTGGGTGGACAAGAGGACGATCGCAGGTGGCAAGTCTGCTGGATAGTGGAATTTTCATAGCAGTATTGCAGCCTTGGGGAGGGTTCCTCAAAATTCGGTGTTACTAGGAGATTAATATGCACAAAGAAAGGGGATAGACACTTATAGACGTCAAACAGAGGTGAAAATTTATTCCGTATCAATAGCGCGTCCGTGGAGTTACACTAAGGGCCAGTGACTTTGTGAGATTTATGGAAATCCTCGCAAGGTAGAATTACATTAAGGACAGTGCATTGACAAACAGAGAGTGAGAAAAGAAGGGAGAAGAAGAAACTGAGTAGAGGGCAGGTTTCACTATAAAGCAATACATTTAAACAAAAACTCCTCAAGATGAGTCGAAGGGCTAAGGAGTAAGGCGCCTAAAATGATAAACTCTTAGCTGATAAATACTTTCTAAGTCCTTTGTTCTTTAGCAGGCCGAATTGATCTGCGTGATGAGGACAAGCTCTCACGGCTCTAGGTTATGAGACACGTCAGAGGTCGGGTTCAGACCCTGGTAAAGGAATTTGAGGTCGCAAGGGCTAATAATCAAGGTCCTGGACAGCAACCGAGCCGCTTCCGGACCTCGCAGTCACCAGTGCAGCACTCGAGCTTTATTTGAAGGGACTAGGTAGAGAAGACCTAGCGGCGACGATAGATCCGTGAGAAAATATAGCGGGGGGTGTGGAATCGGGGGTTAGCGCGTCAATAACACCGGCCACTGCTGCTCGAAGAGGAGAATAGGAGAACTTTATTCCGAGCGAGGTCGAAAGGGTTAATTGCAAGGATCATCGTCACAGAAATCGGCTTTTCATACGTATGGCCTCTAGTATTGCCTCTTTGGGCCCCGAAGTGGAGGCGAAATACAGGGGAGTTGGTTATATCGAAAAAACTGGTTGATTACGCGGCTCCAACCTAATTACCAGTCCTCAAGCAGGGAAGTGGCTACCGTGGAGTATATATTAGAGATCTTTTTGGAAGTTGAGGGACCCCACGATACGCTTGATAGATCGGCGTAACGGTAATCTAAGGTGGGGTGGGACGTAGTTTTGAAACGCGGTAAGGATTATCGACTTCCACAATATTTCTCCACAATAGCGACGCCGGTGCCTGGTAACAAGCCACATTCTCACTGGAGCGCGTGGAGCCTTTTCGCTACCAGTTAATATATTTCGTCGGGAGTAGAGCCGAGGGTTTTCTTGTTATATCAATACTTCCGCCTATCATACGTCGCCCGCACGATCAGGTGGCTTTCTCTACAGGACAGCTTCTCGTCACCAGAGAGCAGATACCACGTGGCTTCGGCAGTTCTGGCCCACTAGCCTAGGTAAGGTCCGCAGTGCGGGGTGCAGACAGAGCGCGCTTAGCGATATCCGAAAATCCTAATCAGGGATTGGAAGTGACACGAGGAGACTCAGGAGGGAAAAATCGGCACCCCTAGGTTGGGAAACATGTTTGACCTGTCGTCATCATCAGTGTGTGCCCCAATGATTGTCCCCTTGCGTCCGCGATAATTAGGCAAAACGGAAACGGAATAAAGAAAGAGGGACTAGACATTCTCCAGTCCGCAAGTACCTAGTTTTAGTTTCCATACTCCTAGCTCTCTCTGATATGGCTTGGGAAGAGCGTGGGGAAAACTTTGGGCATGAATACAAAACATACAAACCTAAGCAAGAACGACTGGAATTATCCTCTATTATACATCTTCATCTAAACCCCTGCATCTGCAATATATACATTATCCGACGCTGTCAGCTAGTAGACTATCATCAAGAACTCTTTTCATCATGGTTGTCCTATCTCACCTCGCCATGGCGCTCGCTTCCATTGCCCCAGTAATCGCCGCTCCCACAGTCGAGGCCCCTGTGCAGAAGCGCGGCCCCTACAACTTCGTCATGGGGCCCGACCACCCACTCATGCTGGCTCGTCGGAATTTGACTATGTCCCGCCGCTCCACAAACTACGATCAGGATTACACCACCGGAGGCACGGTGGACTTCTCCCCAGCTAGCGGCGAGTTCTACGTCGCCTGGGATACTACTGATGACTTCGTCGTCGGTGTTGGCTGGAATCCTGGAAACACCGAGTACGGGACTAACCCACCTTCTCTCTTAATTCTCTTACACATTACTTGACTTAGGTTACTAATCTTTTATTGACAGACCCATTACCCATGCTGGCAGCTTCACTGTCGACTCTGGACTAGCTACCCTGTCTGTGTACGGTTGGACGACCGATCCGCTGGTAGAGTACTATATCATCGATGAAATTGTCGACCTGACTCAATCCGGTACCGTGAAGGGCACGGTATACAGTGATGGCGCTACATATACTATCTGGGAGAATGAGCGCGTCGGCGAACCGTCTATCGAAGGCACCTCGACTTTCAACCAGTACATCTCAATCCGCGATTCCAATCGCGCCAGCGGTACCATCACCGTCGAGAACCATTTCAATGCCTGGAAGGATGTGGGCCTAGACCTTGGCACCTTGGACTTCCAGGTCATCGCTGTCGAGAGCTGGGATGGTAGTGGTAATAGCTATCAGACCGTTGCCAACTAGGTGATGGTTGCTTCACGGCCTACAGCCGGTGCTGCCCACGTTTTGGTCTACATAATCGTGCGGAATTCTTGAGGGAGTTGCTTGTAAGTAACCCTGCAGGAAAGACTTATGTGCACAAGGGAGGACCGGGAAGAAATTACAATGCTTTTACTTCTTTTACGAGTTTATCGGTGGGGCGGGGTTTTGTAGGGATATGGATTCAGTATTACGTGCATTTTCAGCCGTTATATGTAGTTCTTCAACAGTAAGCATGTTTTGTAGTCTTTCTACTATTATATATATTCTCCCGAGCCCTTATCGCCTTCTCGTCTAACGTCTCCGGCTTCTTGACCATCTTACGTGTGTTCTTTGGAATTGTAAATGGAGGCCCTGCGGCTGTAGAGATAAAAAGAGAAAAAACTAGGTCGGGAAGTTCTGCAAGATAGTACCAAAGCGAGGCGATTTCACGTAACTCTGGCCAGCAAATTGCAAAAAAAAAGAGGAAGATAAAGGGGGCAAAGAGGATAATAAAGGATGTTTAAAAGATACAGGATTATAACAGCTGAATAAAACATGAATTGAACCGCCCAAACTTTAATTTCGGTTAAACACAGAGAAGTTGGGTGTTAGGCTATTCTAGTAACAGGTAGCCCATCCTGATTACAGCTGACCCGTTCTAGCTCCTCTAATCGTGCTCGCCAGGAGTTGGCATTCTCAGTAGAACTCCCAGGAAATTCAGACTCTAATCTCATCCTCGCTGGTTCCGTTTTAGGCTCTGGACGTGAGCAGCGGCCGCTTCTACCTGAGTTGAGGGTAAGTGGCCCCGAGCAGAGCCTGAGCACACGCTCTGAGTCAGCCTGCGCACCATAATGTGTGCCCCGCCTACAGTTCTCTTACCGAACTTTACCCGGAATCCTTTCTGATACCTTACAAGATTTCCTGCTGCAGCTGATTTTGGATCTCCCCTTTTTTTTCTTCCAGTCGTTCTTGGACCCCTCAAGCCACGGTACAGCAATCTATCTTCTCATTCCACATGAAAATCATCATGTCGCGGCAAGACATCCATCATCCTCACCTCCGTCCTACATCTCACAGCCCATCATCGGGGGACCGGTTTCTCCCTTGAAGCCCAGTGTACTTAGATACTTGTGTGTTTGTATGCTGCATCAAGTTCTTTGATCTTGCTTACTCGAGCTTCAATCGAAATACTTTTAAATAATTATAATTCTTTCAAGTTAAAATATATGATATAACTTATATATATATATATCTATCGTTGCATCGGGTGTAGATATTTATATTTACAATATATACTTCTAAAATTATATAATGTTATTAAATATCGAACTATAACCTTTAAACGTAAGATTCACGAGGACTTGCCCGCAAATAAAAGTTTCGCAGTATATACATCAGTTAGAATATAATCAACAATTTTTATTTAAAGGTTATTGATTATAAGTGAAGTATTTGGTTTTGGCCGGCCTCAAACTACAACTTGGTTCAGCTCAAATCATCAAATATAATAAACTCTAAAGCTATATTAAAACCCATTTTAGACTAATATAAGTACGCCGAAGCTTTTATTTGCGGGTAAGTCGTCATAAAAGTGGCATTTAAAGGCTAAAAGCATTATATTTTCCATTTTTATACTTAGATAGCATAGGTATTATTAAACTAAGTAGATACGTCAATAGATACAATTTTATTGTATTATATATTTGAGTTTAGAGACTTTTTAATATGTGATTGTACTAATATATAATTATTCTATTAAAAAATAGTGGCCCAATTCGAAGTTTGGACCGTTGCTCGGTACAGGTGGTTGTGGGCTCACACATGAGGTGTATTTTGTCAGGGCAGGGCCCTCCTCCCTCACACAGATTCTCTTCCCTCTACAGTTCTCGCAAGGTGCAACTTTTTCTCTTCTATTTTAATTGAGGTTAGCTTATTTAGTATGTTACCACACTCGATTGGAGACATTCTATAGCTAAGGTACCTTACTATGCCACTTCAGGTGCCTTCTCTACGTCACGGGTACCGGTACGTCTTTCCAGTTCAAATGAGAATCTAGCTACATATAATTCGAATTCGCCTTGCCCAAAGATTTTTGATTTTTCTGCTTGAGCATCGTCCAAGCAAACATCCTGCCGCATCCATCACACTGATGAAAGACATCCAGTACCAGCAACACGTACAAGTTCGCACACAGCAAAGTCGCCAACAGCAAGAGACAACCCATAGTCGTCATCGGATCACAATTTCAAACCAACAGCTACAACGGCAACCCAGCTAAGCTCTTGCCCACCATGAAGGAATGGGGTTTGAAGCTTCTCATCGTTGCAGGTGTTTTGGCGACAGTTATAGTGCTGGTCGTCGCTATATACATCTGTATAGCGGGTTGGTCATTGGACGGCCAGCAGGTCGATGAAGAGAACCCACCGTGTCTAGATCAGTCTCAAGAAGCCAGGGAATCCCAGAGGGAAGATTTAGGGATTGAGTACTTCCTCTTGTTTGCGATGTTAGTTGTGTAGGATGGCTGATGGCGTGACTCATGAGGTACTGCGGGCAAAGCAGGAACCTGGGAGATTTATTATTAGTGGAAAAGCTTGAGATGTTCTTGCTCAGTTGAGGCAAATTCGGGGTTGGTGAACGGGGCAGGGAAGGGGCTCGAAGAGACATTATACTTTAGTGATGTGGAAGGAGACCTGGGTCATCTGTGTATGGGAGCAACTTCCTCTTTAGATGTCAATGGATACTACATCAAAGAGCTTCTCTTCGGGTCTCTTCTTCTTCCTTTCTAATCATCAAATATCCGATAAACATCCGGCATCTCTATACACAACATCAGCTTATATCAATATAACATGTCGCTCGTTAGCTCGGAGTCACTATTACCTCCGTAAGTACTCAGATCTCTTTGAATATCAACAAAACTGGCGTATGAATAGTCAACACTCCCCCCACAATCGCCGCGATAGCCTCGACCTCGAGGGCGTCGACCATACCAATCCTCTCTCGTCTTTCATCCCTCTCGAGCTGGAGGCAGGCCCTGGAGACCGAGCTCCCCCCTCAAAGTACTATTCTTTCCATGAGGCATAAACACAGCAGATACTGACAGTTATAGATTTCAAGCCGTCGTTAACTTCTTTTGTCGATGCGGCCGGGCAAGGAGGGGCGGAATTCGGGATTCAGGGCCTACCAGACAGCGGAGGGATAAGAGGTATAATTTAAACCCGCGATTCGTCGTTTTGAAGAGTTCTGACTTGGTATAAGATGTCAGAGGATCAAGAAGGCAATCGAGATCGGGGCTAAACTTGTGGCGATAGTGACTGGAGTGTTGACAGCTATCAAGCTGGTGATGGATTTCTCTCATTCTTAGCTAAATTATAAATTATTCAGCGCATGACTACCTTCCTATGTCTAGGCCTCAGCGGCTTTCAACAATGCTATGGAGAAAGGGACGAGTAAGCATTCCCAAATCGCCGCACGAACCACTTCTATGTCCCGTCTCTTATCGAGGCCTAGCCATCTTACAGGAGTTCCTTGGGCCATCTCTTGGGTCTCACGAGCTTCCCCAGAACCGAAAGACATAGCTGAGCGCCCACATATTCCACAGCTTTTAGGTTCATTTATCAAGACAAGATAAAGAGTTTAATGAAATCAGCACGCCTGTCAAATGTTCCCTCCATAATCAATCTTTTCCACACCAAGCTCGTAATCTCATCCTTCAATGCTTCTAAGTCTTCAGGCAGGGGGTCAGTCCACATTGGAACCTTCAATTTCTCCTCCTCCGTTGTATCATCATCTAGATCATCAAGGTAAAGTCTGAAGAAGTCTGAAAATCGCCAAAGGCCCTTATCATCAGGCACGATATCCAAGTCGTACTCATCAGCTTTGTTCTTCTTTTCCTCTTTGTCGTCTTCAGGTTTCTGGGTTTTGCTATCCGGTATATTCCACTGCAGGCCCTCTCGCCATTTCTCACGTTCATGGAGTCGAATTTCTGCGGCTCCTGCAGCAGAGTTGCTGAAATTAAAGAGGGCGTCTTTGAGTTTAACATACCAAGCGAAGCCCTTCGTGCGGACTGTGAGGTACCGAGAACCTTTCAGTCTAATGACGAGCCATAAAGCTAGCTTTTTCAGCCAAATGTTTTGAATATTTCCCCATGGAGTGGTGAACCAGTCGATATTGAAGGCAATGATAAGAATCAAAATTGAAAGGCCGAAGGAGATTCCAACTGATTGAGAGTATGAGTAGAGGTCCGAAGCTTATCAAGACATTCGAGATGGTTGACTTACACAGAAGGCCGCTCACATAACCTAATGGCCAATTTGTATTACCATGATCGTCCCGGGGGAAGCGATCGACTCCAAGAGCAAAGAAAGATGCCATGAATGAGAGAGGGAGCTAAAGGTAGGAGTTAGTTGTGTCAATTTGAGTTGGGGATTGGAGGAGACCATACAAAGACGATTGTGACAACAGTGAAGATCATTAGAGTCTAGGATTTGTCAATATCGATGACCGGGATCTTTAGGAGTAAATCTCACATTTCCTTGCTTTGCAGTTTCTTCTGCTCCTTCACGCGAGGAGCGAGCCTCCCATAAATTGGCTTGCATTTGCTTGAGCTCCAGCAAATGATCCAGCTATAAAGCAGTCAGTTAATCCAAGGAATACGGTTCAGCTAGACATACTCCTCTCTCGACGTCTTTCCCGTGAGTCTCCATTACATCAAAGCTGTGGCGAATACTGGCGAGAAGTGTCCGGGCCTCTGCAAACCTCTCCATTAAGCCAATTTCTTTGAGACATGGTAAGGTGAGGACCACGAGCTGGTCGTTCAAAATTGCTTTTATCATTTTTATTTCATCGAGAATGTCCTTGATCTCTTTTAGAAGATTTGACTCTCCACGAATGTTCAGAAGAACTTTGAGACATTCGCCCCTCAATTTTTGATATTTCGGATGGTCCTCGTGAAGATCATATAAGATCTTGGTAATCCTACGAAATTCCTTGAATAGACGGGTCTCTTCTTCCTCCTATCTATTGTCAGCTGGACTTGATGGGATACATCTCGAGCATAACTCACAGCATCCCCAATAGAGCTTTGAAACATGTGTAGGAATTCGACATTCTTGATAGCCTGATGTCGATCCAGTGTGCTGGAGCAGACTGTCAATATTCTAGCTAGGAGCGCGGTGGTATCCTCAATTACAGTTCTTTGGTGAATATTCCGGCTCCTGAGTACAGCAGCCTGCAAATCATCGACGGCTCTGGAACCTTTCACTCGTACTCCTTCCCGTTTTGGAAAGCTGCTTATGACTATATCTGCCTCGCCATCATTTCTGGCTGGGATCCACCAGAGCCAAAGCTGGTCAACCATCAAAATGTTGTGTTTGGGGACCTGAATTCCTCGGCTTGAAGCTGTCACTACTTCCTTCTTGGCTTGCTCTAGTTTCCTCATAACCCAGCGGGTAACAACTTGGTCCCTGTCTCTTTCGGATGTATCTGGAAGCATATGATAGTATGATTGATCAAGAGTCCTATAAATAGCATTAGTAGCATTTCAGAACGTTTGACAGTGCGAAGTAACTACCGTCTTGGATGTAGCGGAGGCTCATGAGTCAAATAACCCGTGATCTGAAATGCAAGGTCCTTCTCTAATTCGATGCCCTTGTCGTCCGCCATATCCACAGGGGAATTAGCCGGTTGAGGCAAGATTGTAGGTTCCAAAAAATTTAAAAAATCGGAGAAACGTGTTGCCAGAGTCATTCCATCCGCAGTATTACTATTCAAATGGTCAATTAGTTCGGAATTCTCAGAGTGAATCGTTGATTACCTCGTCCTACTGGTAGAGGTACCAGGTTCATTATCTTGGTCGCTGGAGTACGTTGCATCCTTAGAAATTAATTCACTTTCTTTCCCCTTCTGTCCTTTGTCTCCTAGTCTTTGATTGGCATCATTTTGGCCCTCTTCACCAATAGCAGCGAGGCTAGCAAGATAATCTGACTTCCTACGCTCTTCGAAGGTCTCATTGACTAATTTTGCACGTATTTGTTGACGAGTGATTTCCTCGAAACTGATATATGGAAGCTTGACAGGATAATCAGTACCGACATTACGATCGTTCAGGCTGAATTACCAAAATAACAACAGCCTCACGAGGATCTTTAGAAGAATCAAGTGGTGATAATATTCCAGCATATGGACTCATACATCGCTGTTCGTTATATTAACACTCAGAGGGCTTTCAAAGTTGATAGAACCAATCAGAAAGAATGAAAATCCTTACGTACACTATGTGGTGCCTCGCCTTCCCTATAACGTGCAGGCCAAGGGTATATTTGAACGTCGAGCCGTGCAAAAAGATCCTAAGATTGTCAATACTGATTCCGTGTAATAATAGATCATATAGGTACCTCTACCCAAGCCATCTGCAAAATATCTGTTAGCTGTAAACAAGCAAGCTGCAGGTAGAAGTACTCACGTTGTTTGAAGGAACATGATACCAGCGACAGAATGGTTTCTGTTCAAGATCATTCTCTCGACGTTTCGATTTAAACATATCTTCGATGTTTGTCTCAGGAGAGTAAATTAAGTTCAAGACAGAATTATAGGCCGGAACGTGCCTTTCGGGTCTTAGATTACGATCAGTCTCCGGACCCTTGATGTAGAAAAGGTCGGTAGCGATGATCTGTGCCTTCTCACATGCTTTTGCACCGTCGCCGGGAGGGGGTTGCTTGAGCCTCAATTTTCTCTGTGCTAGAATGGGAGGTCCCTCTACCATTGGCGGCTTTTCGAAAACGGTTCGTATGATTTCATTACACCGTTTGGAAACTTCACTTGGAGTTGCCCCATCATAATCTGCAGCCCTAGGGTCTGCTCCGGCTTGAAGAAGCGCTTCAACAATAGGTTTGCTATTGGGATCATTCCGTTCTACGACTACGTGAAGTGCAGTCTTGCCATAAACATCCTGATGGTCGATATCCACTCCGTTACCCATTAGTTCATTGATAAACTCTACGGGATTGGATCTAGCCTACAAATTCTAAGGGTCAGCCTTTTTAAAGAAAGGAACGGGTTGTATCCACCCAAACCAAAACATTTCATGGGATAATCAACCAATATAGTCGCTAAAGAAAATTTGGGCAGATTTGATTGATAAGAATGCCCTAGCAGGACTTACCGATACATGTAGTGCTGTTTGCTGCAACTTATTCTTGAGGTTGATATCCACGGAACGATCTAATAAGTAATCCAACGTAGCACGGGCCTCGTCACCTTTTTCGGCCGCCCCATGAAGCTGCCGGGTCTGAACAGCCTTTAAAAGGAGTCTTGTAATTGAATGGAATCGCGGGTCATTGGGACCAGATAGCTGAGCAATTTGATCTATGTCCTGCTCATCTTGGTCAGCGGAAATTGATGTTTTTTTAAAGGTTTAACTGCTTGCAGAAGAAGGAATAAATCTTACAGATGTAGTTATTTCCAGATACTCAATATCAGATACGAGATCTTCGATTGAGAGATCATTCCCCTTCGCTTGTTTGGCCATCTTCTCAGCATCCTTGGCGGTATTAGGAAGGAAAACAACCACAAACGTATCAGGATCGCCTGGTGCGCAAGTGGCTGAGTTAAAATCTCTCCAGCTTTGTTGCGGCGCCTGGTTTCTATTCCCAAAACCGAAAAACAAATCAGCATTTGAAATTTTACACTTGTCCTTAGTCCATTTAATCAGATTGTCGGATCCACGGAATGGAGGCGCAAACAGAAAGACAGCTGCCGTGCTTGTCTTTAAGGTAGAGGCGAAAGTAGATTTCCCGTCACAGTATTTCGAGAGCAACTCCTGGATGACTACTGTGCCATACCCATGACCAATAAAAACTATAGGTTTCGAGGAGAAATTTGAGGATGGAGAGGATCCAGTTGCTCTTTTCGATTTGAGACGATTAAATAGAGCAAAAGCCGTGGCTTTAAAGTCAATCTTTGCATCCAGGACGCTGAGATCAAATCCAAACCCAATAATTCGACTTGAAGGTAGGATACATGGTAGCATATCCTCGGATGAGAGCCAATTAATCTTCTTTGTTAGCATCTCTGGAGTTTTTCCCGATGTAGCAATCCGGTTGGATTCGTCTTGTAGTGTCTCGTACTCAAATACCGAGAAGCCCGAGAAAACGTCTGGTTTGCCGCACATATAGACAACTACTATATCAACGGAATCGAGAGCATTATTTTTCTTCTGCTCAAAGAATGGGGTTTCTATGATGGTTGGGACAGTGGTTGGAGTTTTAGCTTTTGATTTATTAGAAGCACTGTTTGCGGCAGGCCCTGGCTTCGCGGTTGGTGTGGAAGAATTTTGCGCAGCATCATCCTGATTTTGAGATGCAGTAGCTTTTGCAGCCGTTTGATCGGGCAGGGAATGTGACTGTTGTTTTTGAGCTGCGTCTCCGGGTTTTGGAACCCCGGTTTTAGGGGCAGGGCCAAGCGGTAAGTGAAGCCTTTCACGAATGCTTCGTTTGGGCGTTGTGGGAGGCTGCTGAACCTGAGCAGTAGTATGTTGAATAGGATCTGAATTTCGAGGCGGAGGCGGAGGCGGGGGCTTTGGGGGTGAAAGCTCGTTTTGAGCTGAAGCCTCAGGGTTTGGCTTTGGGGCTTCGATGTCTTCCGCACCGTGAGCGGCGGCTGACGTTCGGGCTTTGCCAGATTCGGGACTTGGGTTTGTATCTCCTACGCTAGGAGGGTTGGAATCTGTAGGCTTTGATGATTTGGGCGCAGCTTCGACCTGTGGATCTGGTGGGACTGAGGATTGTTCGCTCGGTCCAGCTGCAGCAGCATCCGAAGAATTGCTCAAAGTCCCCGCTTGATTCTCTTGCGGTGGCAATTGGCCTGTAAGAACGTTAAGAAAAAGATATATGTGAAAATATACATAGATTACCTGTATGAGGCTGTGAATCTGCCATGGTTCAATGGTGCCTGTCGACGACGGGTTTCGGTGGTTCCTTTATGGCTCTTATGTCCTAAAAATCATAGCTAGTAGATCTCCAAAGTCTGAAGGGATAGGGCACGACAATATTGTTGCTTTCGAATCCTTGAGACTGGGGGAAAAGTTGATCTCGACGGCAAATTTTGCGAGCTCTGGGATTTGTCTCACTGGAGACGGAGGATATGACAAAGCTCTTCTATCCATGACAGAGCTGAATATCCCGGTCATTCAGAATTGCTATCTGTTGGTCAGAATCCATGGCTTGAAAGCCACAATACCCAAACGGGAGGATCCGCAGACAGAGAACAGGGGGGTGTCCGGAGCCTCGACGAACCCCGCAGCACGGCGCGCACTGGCGAGCCGTAAGCCAGAATTATATCACCGTTGAGTGGTTGGATAAGAAGCATGATATTTCAAGCATCTTTCAGATTACTGATGTCGATAATCGTGGGAGGAAAGGAAACGAGCTTCTAAGCAGTCCCCACAGAGACCAAAGCCACGTGATATTAACGGAAACTTAGCAAGACCATCCCTTCCTTTTGAGCAAATCATTTGTCTTTGGTTAAATATAGAAAATATACTCCCTGTCCATAACAGCTTTAAAATATCACGACACGGGACAATTCGTCTAAGCAAGCCTTTTTCGGCCAGCAACTCCAAAATGTGGCGACCGCCCCCAACTACACCAATGACCAATCAAACCACTAGAAACTTAATCTCAACCCTCTTTGCACGCAGCACAAGAAATTCATCATTCATACTCCAGCGCCTCACATTCCTTGTAGATAGAAGGCAATAATCTGATTCGAAGACGATGCCTGCTCTCTCCAGCCTGGCCGACCACTTACTACCTAGGTATCAGTAGTCGTCGAACATCGCTACTGGGGGAAAATCCCGCCCGACGACAGGAAAGTATGTAAAGGAACTTCAGCGAGACGCATCACCAGAATTAAAGCCTCATGTATTCCATCCACTCATATCCAGCACATCATTAGAAAGCAGACACTGGTAGCCACTCCCTTGCAGCTCAAAAGGTCATGACACATTGAACAATTGAACAGCCAGCCTATTCTTCCACACATATATAGACATAACACACGGCACCGCAGCCAATCCAAACCACGAGCCCCTCCCTCTCTCCAACCCCACCACCTACACCTTTTCCAATTTTATCTCCCCCTGCCCATCAAACCACACCTCCCGAACCTTCACACACCTCAAATGATTCCTGCCACCACTCTTACTACAATCATGAAAAAACAGCCACCACCTCCCATCCCATTCAACAATACTATGATGCGTAGTCCACCCCTCCACCTCCCCCTGCACCACCCCCCTATACACAAACGGACCCAGCGGACTATCCCCCGTCGCATAACAGATATTATGCGTATCGCCTGTACTATAGGTGAAATAATACGTTCTATTCCGCTTGAACGTCCAACACGCCTCAAAAAATCTGCGTTCATGATCTTCTGCCTGGATTACGTCGCCAGTTTCCCGATTCAAGATATTCACGTCCAGAACCTCACTTTTAAAAGACAGCATATCGTTGCTGAGGCGTGCGACGCGGGGAGAAATCGCCGCGCCGGTAGTAGGCTCTTTGCTTCCCGCAACCTCATAATCTTCCGCTTTATACGTGCCCGAAGTCCAGCATTGCAGCTGCCCGCCCCAGATTCCGCCAAAATACAGATACGCTTCCCCGTCATCGTCCACGAAGGCTGCGGGATCGATGGAGTAACTGCCTTTGATCGGTTCTTGCTCGGGAACGAAAGGCCCGGATGGTGAAGAGGAGACGGCGACTCCGATCCTGAAGACCCCCTCGTGATCTCGCGCTGGAAAATATAAATAGTATTTTCCATTCTTGGACGCCGCGTCGGGAGCCCACATCTGCTTTGAAACCCATGGTACGTCTTTTGCTGAAAGTACAACGCCATGATCGATTACTGGACCGTTGGGAGTTTCTGATGAGAAGACGTGGTAGTCGGTCATTGCGTATTGGTCACCTTTTGTTTCTTATTAACATTATTTTCAGGGAGTGGGATTCAGTTGGGGGGCTTTAGGGTGGGGAAAAGAGAAGGGGGAAGAGGAAGGGGAGGGAAAGGGGGGAGTACCATTGTCATTGTCTTGGATATCGGTTTCTACATCATGGGACGGGTAGATATACAGTTTATTGTTGAAGACGTGGGCGGAGGGGTCGGCAGTGTAGATGTTGGTTATGAGAGGGGGGATGTCGGATCCCGCAAGAGGTGGCATGGTGGCGTTTTGTTTATATCTTGATTTCAAACTTTGAAGTCTCCCAAGTGGTAATTGTATGTGCGGGGGGGAACGTGACTGAGAAGTTATTGTGTGAATAAATTTTGAAGTTTAGGATCGCGGATTAAATATGAAGAGATCGGAGGGAAGGAGACCGGTTGATCCATTTACCCATTGAGCTGTGACTAAGATGGGAGGAAGGAATCGACAGTTGAAAGATTTTGGAATAGAGTGTCGTCTATTTTGCGGCTGTTTCGAGTTGAGGGGTTGCGCGGATAAAGGGGGAATTGTGGAGACGCGCCGGGTAAATGAAAGTTCGCTGTTAATCAGGTGATAATTGAGATATAGATTAACAATGTTGAAAGGTCAGAGGGTTTTGCAGAATGAGACCATATTATTGGGAGCGAAAGGAAAACTTCCTGAGAGACAGCACGATATATGTGCTACGGAATTGAAAGCTGAATATATCTATTGCACGCTATGGTAATGATACCTTCTCTCTACTAGAGATCTGATCCTTGATCTTAAATATAATATGATAACCATCCAAAATGCTACCAAAAACGAAAGAAAGAAGAGGAGAGATCCAATCAATCATTACCCAACTAAACGCCCAGCGCCCAGCCTCATCTTCCCAACTCCCTCCATTTATCGTGGCGTACTATACAATTCCCTACGATGGGGTTATTTAAACCTCACCCCAACTGCCCATGCCTCCTGTACTAGCGATCATACTCCCACTCCCTACACTCTGACTGCCATGTCCAAAATCCCAGTAATGTCTACTAGACCCGGAATTCCTCTTGCCAATCCCACCTAACCCAGATCCCATCCTCTCACTTGCGCAACTCGAACTGCCTCGTCGAATGTGCATTCCAACTCCGACATCCTTCCCAGGAATGCTCACACGATAGGTGCGCGGCCTCTGTCTAGGGGCGGAATGGGTGACGAGCGGATGATGCTGTCGCACTCTTGCTGCCCGAGCAGCTGTATCAGCCGTTGAAGCAGTTGCTAGCTGGGATGTACCACGAGTTGAGAAGTTGATGGGAGATGTGGGTGCAGGCCCTAAGGATTGTGTAAAGCGATCACGGAGGTATCGGAAGACCATTTTGATATTTAGATCTCTCTCCCATTCCTCTCTTGATAATGGTTGCGAAAGCGGATTCAATGGGCGAGGTGTGGCATCTTCGTTGATAGGGGATGCCAGGGAGGTGCTTGATTGGGGAATGGGGAGAGGTTGCGTTTGAAGCGTTGGTTTGAATTCGGGAGTAGTGAATGTTGATTGCTCTGGGTTAACGGGAACATGGTCCCGTGATGACTCGGGAATAACGGGAAGACCTGCATAAGGAAGAGGCGTTTGCTGGCTCTGAAGGTAGATGGAAAACGCTCCGGGATGGTCAGTAAGCTGATTAACTAGTATTCCCAACTCGCGAGCTATTCTTTCCAGTAGGCGGTATTCCCAGGATGATTCATCGTATTTGTTTGTAGCAACGAGGCCACTAGCTAGGTCCAAAGGGGAGTTTGCAGGAGGCGTAGTCGAAAGGTCATCATCCTCAATAAGCTTCTCACCAAAGATAATAGACAGGAGATCATCGTCAATGCCCATCAGATCCCTGATCACTCTCCTCGTAATTCTGTTCCAGAAACTCTCGTTCTCTTCACTAGGTTCTTCCCGGACTGAGCCCTCAACATTACTTAAAGTAGCAACATCCTCTTGCTCCTTTTCTAGCAGTGTAGGCTTCCTCTCACTCGACATAGATTGTTTCCGCCGTCTTGTTTCCCGTTGTATTTCATCAACCAATACCCTAGATTGCTCCATTCTCCATGCCTCAATCCTTCTTGTCCTAGCTATCTCTGCTGTTCTCTCATCCACCTCCAACAGCCCCAATTCCACACTTTGTCTCCGTCTCTTCACCCTCCTTGGATTGAATCTCTCAAATGCATAGAGATGTTCTTGCACCTCCTCTCCCATCGCCGTCTGATCCACCCTGAAACTACCTAGTCCATCATGCGTGGGTAGTACGGTACCACTCGCCTCTCCTTCCGCTCTATATACACTTGGCTCGGACCGGAACTCGTGCAGATGTGAATCAAGGCTATCCAGCTCACCATCCTCCTCTTCCTCCTCGATAGCACCTTCTGTATGCTCTGATGCCTCATCGTACCCGTGGTATCTATCCGCTGTATCTAAACTTCCGAAATCACTGATGCGCGATCTTCCCGCTGTTCGTGTGCGGCCAGTAGAGGTAGTATATGTGCCATCAGTGACAGAGTCTGCCACAGGGGAGAACAGAATCCATTCTTGGCTCGCTTCTATCGGCTGTGATTGCGGGGTTGATTGTTGTACTTGTGTATCTTCGGGAGAAGTGTAGATGCGTTGCGGAGCATGGAAGGTAGGCTGACGAAACGCCATGGTTGTTCAAGTATCGAAGTATCGTGGAACAAACTCGTGTGGATTTTGAGGAGGTTGATTAAATAAAATAAAAAGGCACGGGTCTGAGCCACCTGGTATTATCAGGCTATTTTTAAGGGATTCGTGACTGCGGCCCGCAGGTCTTGAGACAAGGTTGAATCACCCGTTTCTCTTTTCAACTTTGGGGTCTAAAAGATGATTGATGATTTGGCAATCAACAATTACCCCTTGATGGTCTCTCTCAAAGAATGAAAAGGGTGACCGCTTCGAACGAGGGGATCCTGAGTCGTGTGTCCTAGCTCCAAGATCAACGCTTGGCGGAGTGATGATAGCGATAGCAATGGAGCCACGTAGATAATGCTCTCATAAATGTTGTCGAAAAGTTTAAGAGCGAAGAAAAAGCAATCCAGGAGATGTTTAAAAGAATGTATTGTAATTGTAATATTTCGTTTCATGTAATCAAGAAGAAAAAAGGATTATTCATTGATCTTACATCAGGCTTTGTTGGGTATCTGCACTCCTTGATCTCACCATCCGGGCGATAAGCCTCGCGATTGCTAGCCTTCTTTAGGGTATTCTTGTCAAGGCAAAAGGCTACTATATTATTACCGCAGTTCTACCAGCCAATTGAGAGGTAATGTGACGGCTTTTGGTCTACCTATATATATCACGCAAAAATAGAAGTAAGATTATTGGTAGGGGGAAACGGCGAATCCTCGTGTTAATCTTATGTTGCTGATTGTACGATTTTGCTACTAGCCATGGGAAAACGAGGCATCACAGTCAGCATTGCATTCACGGCTGTGCCCCTTTCAAACGGGTAATGGTAAACCATCACGACCCATGCAGCCAAGAGTCCTCTCACATATGGCACACAGACGCAAATGAAAGGGTTGGAAGCCGTAGCCATTTTCTTAGGTACAATGATCAGAAAATCTGAATGCCTCATGAGGGCATCATGCAATCCAGCCATCGCAAAATGTACGCCTTTCCACCCCATATCCCGCAAATATCGATCCATCTATGCCTCCTGGAAAGCAGCTGGGAAACGTCTGATGTTGTCGGCCAACTTTCCGTGGTTGCTCAAGAATTGAACATATGCACCATCAACCAAGACCTTGCCTCCAGCCTTCTTCTCCATGTATTCCTCACGGCGAAGAGGGGTAAAGCCCCAGTTCTTGGAAACGATAATCTTTTGGCGACCAGGGAACTTGTATTGGGATCGGCGGAGAGCCTCGAGAGCGGTAGCACGGTCTGAATTATCAATTAGTAGCTGTGAAAATCGTAGATTGATTTAGACTTACGGGAATCACGAGTTCGGACACTCAAGATGATTTGACCAATGTTGACACGGGCAACAGTTCCGTTGGGCTTTCCCCAAGCACCACGCATTCCGGTTTGCAATCTATCGGCGCCGGCACAAGACAACATCTTGTTGATTCGGACGACGTGGTATGGGTGAGCGCGGACACGTAGATGGAACCCTTCCTTTCCGGCAACCTTGACCAAGTACCTGTAAAGAATTCATTAGCATCCGTAGAATGCTGGCCGGAATCCTTTGTCCTCTATCCTTCCAAATTACCCCGCCAAAAATCATTGGGAAACTCACTTGTTGGCACAGATACGAGCAGCCTCGAGGGCCTCGGAGCTCAATTGTTCATACTCGTTGGAGACCAAGTGGATGCACAGGGGGAATTCGTCAACATTCGCACGCTTTCGCCCAAGATCGAAGATGCGGATCTTAGGATCGGGAACTTCATTAAATCAGTATGGTTTCCGAGAGTTGATTCAGGAGCTGAGGAGTTGATGGGCTCCAAGACGTACCACCACGGTTGAATCTTGACTTTGGGTAAGGCTACAAAGTGTCAATTTTATTTCAATCAAAGGCCATTTCAATCTAAAAACTCGAAAATAACGTGGGTGAGTGGTGGGAGCGCCCTCAAAGTCGATGTGGCGACCGAGAGAGGTTATCACAACGCTCCTTCCCAAATTCCACTTCGCGAGGGGGGGAAGTGCTACACACCTTATTCTTGCAGTAACGGTAACATCTCGCTGGACGACGTGCCATCTTGAATGATTTCTAGGTGGTCTTCTTTTGTTGTTGATGGGGGATGATGTTTGTCAAGTCGAAACCGTAGTATCCCACCAGATTGTATTTCTCAGCATCCGCGCTAATGGTTCGCTTACCAATTTACCGCCCACAATTCCATTTTCTGAAAATGAGTCACTGAATGAGGGAGGGCGCAGCAAGATTTGGGGGTTTGTCTTCAATTGGATTGAATGAATGTATCTAGCCATAGAGGGTTGTGTTTACTGGCATTAGATAATGAGAATGAAAAAAGGGCGAGAATCACGTTGGTGCGGGAGATATCAAATTTGAATAGAACGGGACGCAAATTCGCACTGGGGTCAAGCATAGAACAGCCCATTGCATACGCCGAATGCATGATTACCATCTTCCCTCACAGTAGCCAGTCATCGTAGAAGAAAGTCTCGGATCAAGAGATATCATTCATTATGCTACCAGCTATGCAGAGCATGCAGACATAATCTATCCCCAGTATCCACTAATCCCTTATGCAGCTTGTCCCGAAAGGATATCAGAGTCTCCAGCATCCAACACAGCCATCGTAGAACATCTGAAGAGCTTTCCGCACGCAGTTCCCAATTCGATCTGTTCATTGAACCGTAAGCAGATGTACCCTCCAAAGCCAAAGGCTTTATCGCTGGGTGAAGGCCTCGCAGACAATGTCTGGTCGTTGGGAAGGATAGCAATGTGATTGACCAAAGAGATATGTACATACGTTGTTTCCGGCGAAATGATGAACTTGAGTCTTTCCTAACATAGAATAATACTCGAGTTCACTCTTGCGAAGAGGAGGGGTGTTGCCAGCGATAATGACGAGCTTGGCCTTTCCGGATCTGAGGGTCTTCAGAGTAGACTTGTATCCGAGGGTGACTGAGGAAGATGTTAGCAACTGAGGTAGCAATGGAGATGGACCAAGAAAATATAGATATTGAATCGCACCTTTACCAGACTTCATCACAAGCGCCAAGCGCGAGTTGATGGAATCGGCGGTCTTCTTGGTCTTCTTTACTGGTGCCATCGTTGCGTGGTCAAGATTTTCAGATGATCTTGAATGTGGTGTTTGATTGATACGCTCCGGCGATGTCGATAATTTTTGTGTGGAAAGATTTGTTGATAAAATTTGGAAGAGCCGAAGGGCTAATGTTGCAGCCTCAGGAGTCAAGAATATTATTGGCACGTGACCTGATTCCATTTCCATTCCATTCAAGCCCCTGGGCGTATTATGTATACCTATACATAGCTGTCAAGTTTCTTCTCTGTATGAAACGCGTCGTAAGTGCCGAACAAGCAATATGATCTGGATTTTGGTAGAGGATAGAGTTCACAAAGATACGAGCAGTTCATCTCTTCTTCCTCGCAACAAGCCGTGAACTCATAAGCCGAGTCCACTTCCAACCCTCTCAAGACAGGACCAGCTCTAGAACTCTTCTGGAAAGCCACTTATGAAGTCATCCAATTCTCTTCTCTCAAGCATCCCCATGTCAACCTGCATGAAACCGGAGATCACTGTCTATAATAACTATACCTCCCTTGTCTGATTCCTCAGACGCGAATGGTTTATGCAAAACTTGTACTGGGATGCTCCAATAACTACAAATCGCGAAGAGCGAAGGTAATTTAAACGTCAACACGACAACCATGAGGACACGGTATCTCGTCAAACGAAGCCATAACAAAACATTTTCATTATATCGTATAACTTTGTCTCACATTTTGGAAGGAATATTGAGGAGCTGAAGGAAGCTGTACAACTCGAGGCGCAGCTTGTTTCTATTATTACGGTGGACCGCAGATCGTACATAACCTTATCGCCAAAAAGTTGCGGCGAATCTTCAAGTTTTGCATTGCCCTTGACAACACAACAACATTCTTAATTCCCTACAACAGCATTAATTAATTTCTACAATGTCGACAACAACAAAGAAACCGCCAGCGGGCACAGTCCCAGGTCGAAAGTCTACAGATCCGTCATTAGCCCCAGCAACCCCAAGCAGAGGTCCGACGCGTTCTCCACCTACAGCAGCAACAAATGGTGTGGCGCGGACACGATCCTTACGTGGAGGATCCCCATTATCTGCTCGAGCAGCCATGCAAAGATCAAGCGCCGGCGCTTCGAATCTCAGTACCAGTAGCGCGACATCAGAAGCAGAAGAGGACGCACGAGCTGAAACAGTCGCTTTGTTGGATGAGCTCAAAGAACGACTACGCAAGACCGAGACGATTTCCGAGCAATTCCAGAAGCAGACCTTAGTTCTACAATCAAGATTGGATGAAGCGATCAACGAACAAGGAAAATTGGAAGAGAAATTACACGAGAGTGAAGAGCGTTTGGAGACCTTGGAGAATGAGAAACGAGATGCATTCAGACAGAAACGCGAGATGGAGTCAATTTACGAAGCAGAAAGGAGTTCCATGACAAAGGAACGAGAGGAGTCGGCCAATCGCGAAGAAGAAATGCAAACAATCATTCAAAGGTTGAAGGATTCTCTGAGTCAACGATCCTCCGCAGACGAAGAGAGTAGATTATCCCGACGATGTAAGATCGGCATCCCTCTTCCTCATTCATAACTAATTTTGTGAAGCAAATAATTCTTCGCCAGGCCTCGAAAGCCAATTCGCGCCTCCTGGGGGGTTGAACCGTAGCGATTCCAGGAACAATTCGAAGCTCCTCCTCCAGAAAGACCGGTTGATCGAATCACTGCGCCTGGAGTTGGCAGAGGCGCAAATCAAGTTGGTGGAGACGGAGAATCAGGGAGGTGGGCGAATGCAAGAAGTGGAAAGATTATTACTCGAAGCACGAATGACGAATGCACGATTAATGGAAGACAACGAAAGCTATCAATTACTATTATCACAAAAGACCTTGACCGGGGATTTCCAGCACAGCGAATTTATGGGATCAGCATCCAACGCAGACGCGCTGAGCGCTCTTGAAGGAAGACCTATGGGAACCAGTTTGGCGGATGAATTGTCGCAGACAGAAGATGGGGAGATGGAGGGCAACTACCGAAGGCTAGAAGCTGAGTTGAAGGCATCGAAGGCGGAAAATAAAGCATTGACATTATACATCAACAAGATCATCGAGCGCCTGCTACAACACCAAGATTTCGAGGCCATCCTAGACCAATCCTCCGACTTCAAGCCGAACGCCAATACCGACAAAGACCTGCCTCCCCCGCCTCCACAAGAAGCGGGTCCATCCATTTTACAGCGCGCGAAGTCAGTGGCGATGGGTGGAGGAAGGAGACCTCGCCCGCAATCCATGATGCCACCAACTCCATATATACCCCAAACACCATCTCTTACAGATCCAGAGACCGCGCCCAGCATTCCATTTGGGCTCGGCCGCTCTGCAAGCCATAGAGGTCGACCAAAGAGCGAGCAATATACCGGTGGACCAGCCAATGTCGTGAACCAAATGTACAAAGGCAATGGTCAGGTTTCACCTCCTCTCCATGGTCCACAAACGCCACGGCACTCACAGTCCTTCTTCGCGCCTCCAGCGCTGGGCGGGAATCCTAATGCGGCGGCTCGGGTACCTTCTACTGGTGGCGGCGTGGCAGGCAATTTTCCGGGTATGAAGAGCGAGACTAGCAGTTTGTCAGGAGATAGTGGCGAAGTCAACACTCCTGGTAACAGTCCTCCTCGAGCGGAGAAGGCAACAACGTTTGCAGGCAACAAACCTAGGCCTTTGAGATTAGTGCAAGACCACCCCGAGAACTCGAAGAGCATGCCAGGTTCAAGAAGAGTCAGTACCTCGGAAGAGACGCAGAATAAGCGAGCAAGTTGGATGGGATGGGCATTTGGAAAGAAGGAAGAGGCGCCAATGGGGGAATCGATTCGGGAATAACCGGACGAATTCTTAATGTGTCATAAAGGAACATGGAGTTGCATGGATGGATACGAAGGCAAGGAACTCGACTCTTCTGTTGGATATAGCATGGCTCATCAGAGGTGCGGCATTGCGGGGTTGGGTTGATTGAATAGACTAAGGGATAGGATACCATGGCTCGGTGTTTTATCACGCTTTTCGGAGATTAAGTTTGAGTAACAATCTAATTCTTTTTCTATGATGCTTGCTTGGCTGCTACGAGGTAGACATAGTGAATGTATCTCACTACACCCCCTCCATTGGGGTAGGTTACGAGTGTACCTGAAGGTGAAGTAGGATTAAAATAGGGACTTGCACGTGACTCGTGATATGCCGAGACGTAGCTACATACTCAAGGCTCCGGTTTAAGCAAGAACCTATTTTCCCAATTAAAAATACCTCCTAGGAAGAAGGCAATGTCGATAACGGGTGCGTATTATACAATACGGCCGACTTCTTCCCGGCTGAAGTACAGCCTCGGCATGCCGTGGACCTTTCTCAAGGAAGTCTAAGCGCAATACATACCCAACCCTACAGATTCAGTACATAAGGGAATGTTACTCGATCAGATGATAGAATTTAAAGAGCTGCATGGGGTAGGTCTCTGCTCTCCCTCCGAAGCAGTACGGCAATGCAATATGCATTTCCTCTTCCTTCGGCTCGGTATCATCACTGTTTATTACTGCTTCAATCCAAAGCCCAATCAATTGACAGGTCACAGCCGTTGCTTTTCAATGCGACAAAATCCGTTCATCTGCCTATAAGTATTAGGCTACTCATATCTTGGATTGTCAAAGTTCGCTGGGTTGAAGACCATTTTGCGAAGAGTACCAAAGGCTTTATTGAGTGAAAAGATTCAAACCCCCAGATTTTCCATTCGCTTGAGAAAGCCTTGTCCAGGGGCTTAACCAAGCTTCTCATCTAAAAGCTTGCGAGTGGTCGAAGTGGCAGAGTACTAACGCGTTGACTTTCCAGTCCATGCTACCACCCCTTTTCTGTCGCCTAATATAGTTAGGTTCAGGATTGGACTTCATTTTTGGGGAGTTCATGCTGAGCCGTAATTTCTTTGTGCCTTGAGAAAGAAATCATACTTTCTGTAATCCGCCCCACGATATCGCAGAGTCGCGGACGTGGAGCTTTGGCTGGGCTGAGTGAAATTTTGATGGAGTTGTGGTTCCAATCCTTAGAGATGGTTTTTTCTTTAAAGTCGTTGTTTGTTCTTGAGATGGAAGAGAAGCTGAACCGTAAATCCTTACCACCTTTTCATTGAAGATGAAAGTAGTTTTCGTATATATTCCTTCCTTTTCAACCCTCGAATCCCGTCCCTCATCCTCAAATCATCCATGACTTACATTCTTAAACTCCTTCTCAGCAATACTCGTACACTCAAAGCACGAATCGCCATGGTTGCAAACAATCGCCCTATCGTATCCATTGCCAGATTTGCCTCTGTTAGCCGCACAACTTTGCCCGCTAGTAATTCTACAGGCTCAGTTCCTATGTTCTCCATCCAATCCCTCTGTAGACCCCATGAAGATACCGATTCGCATCCTCAAAATTCCGATATCTACCCCCATATCCATCACCATATTCCCATGCCATCGAAGTAGATATCATTTTCGTGCATAAAGTCCTCCATCTCCAATCTACAAAGGCTGTTCCTAGATATGGGCTACCTCCGATGGGGGTGGCTTGGGGACACGAGGATGGAGAGTGCAGGTATGAATTGGACAGTTACCTCCACATATGCAGCATTCATATTGTTGCTGTTCTTGTGGTGTAAATTTGCACTAGCATCGGTTGCAAATTTTGGTTTCGGTGCTAATTTTGGATGTTTGGCTAGTGGTCGATGCGAGTGTGGCGATTGATACTTGTTAGAGTTGATTGAGACCTTAATAATATTTTGAATGGAAATTTGGGCCCCTAATGGTGGTGGAAATCATTTATTTTAGTGGCTCGGAGTATGTTCATGATTGAGAATGGACCTTTGTTACTTCTCATTCTTGTTTCTTGACTAACTTAGTGGCTCCAACGAAATCAAAGGACTAATTTCAAAAATTATTAAAGATTGAAACAAGCAAGAAGATCAAGCCACAAAGCCAAGCCCTTAAAATAGACTAGGTATGGGCAGAAGGAGATTTGATACAGGTAAAAGTAACCAAACGTACCCCATAAAGGATGGACTTGTATTGTCGCACTAGCAGTGGGACATAATTCGAGTTTTCTTCTTTTAATACTACATAAAGACCTATTGTGCACTAAATCCTACCCTTTGTCGTCCAGGAAGGACTGTTCATGCCATAATGTACAATGAGAACAATGGAAATTTCGACAAAAACCTTGAAGAACAACATATATGGTCATCAAATGCCAATTATAAAGCTAACCTTGCGACCCAAGAAGCAGAAAGCAGATTCTTTACCTACTCCACACTCAGCCCCAACTTCCAAACATTCAATTACGAAAGCTTCAAAATTCCTAATCACTACCACACAGAACTTATTTAATCACCACCTCGATCATGTGTCGAGAAATCATTTTTACTTACCAGGAGTGCGGCCACCGAGGTCAGAGCTCCTGGACAGGTCTATGCGAGGGCGAGTGTCGTGATGACATGGTTTACCCAAACCCGACATCCACGGACTACTGCCCAACATGCATGCTAGGTGAGTATCCTCCTCCACCAGGTCAAATCCGTAATGACTTAAGCGAAGAAAGAAAACAACGAGTCGTCCAGGTCCTTGACCTCGCATCTAACCATTTCGATCTTGGAGATGATGACGGTCCCTTCAGGTATTCCATCGATACCAAAGACACCCTCTCCCTGGATGGAAAAATCAGGAAAGACGACTGGGATGAACTCCTCCAGTTGAAAACAGATGTAAGAGATTATATCTACCTTTGTACTGAAAGGCCAGAGCTCTCAACTCCGACTCTAGCTCAACGTATGCTGCTGGTACAGCTATCCACGAGTATAGAATGGGAGCATGCTCGTCGAGAGCAGTACTTATGGAACTGGCACTTCGATCGCAGGGAACCTCAACCAGAACCTGGGAAGGCACAGTACCCACTCGGAGACGTTCCTCTCATGCCGGTCATGTTGAATAGTCTAGCAGACGATAAGCAAGAGTGCCCAATCTGTGGGGAGCCATACGGTACAAGTGAGGAAGAAATCTTGCCAGAGAACCCGGTAAGTCTTCCTGCTCCTTGCCCTCATGTCTTCGGCCATCTTTGCATCAAAGAATGGCTCAATAACAACAATACCTGCCCTCTCTGCCGACACAGCTTCGGTCCAGACAACGAAGATGAAGGACACCAACCATGGGAATCCCCCGACAGGGAGGAATATGGAATCGAGTTCGGCGAACCGAGAGCATTGACACCCTGGTGGTTAGAAATGCTTATAGTGGACCGGCGGAGGTGGTTACCGCTTCCAGGGTCCGACCGCATACGCTACCGTAGATCCTCGAAAACAACAATAAAGAATCTATGAATGCTTCCAACACTTGCTTTTTGAAACCCTAAACTGTGATGTTCTTCTTTGCCGATGTAGGTAAATTCAACTTATTCCTGAGACCCAATGACCTTTTGATTGCTCAAGGTGCCTGTGAAAGACTGGTAAAGCTGGTGGTCCAACTCATCTATAAGCCTCATAAGCCTGTCCAACAATTGCTTCCTGAAAATTGCCAGAATTTTTCTCCCCATGTAGCTGTCATTGATTCAAATAGCCGCAAATACCTCTTAAACTGTTTCACCACTTAAAGGATTAAAATATTACAATGGAATTGAGTTCATGCATCGCCTCTCTTACAGCCTTTGAACATATAAATAATTGAAAACGAATATCCGTCCTCTTCTTTGGATCTGGCTTTGTAGACTTAGAAAGAGCTGCAGGTTCGTAAAGAGCACCACGTATAGGTGTTGAATCCTAGCCCAGGTTCATTAATTGTAATCTTAAATTTCGTCTGAAGAGAATTGTGGCCTGTGAACCTACGAAATATTGCTTGAGATAGGGACCATTGCCTGAGGATTATTTAATTTCGTCCGGATATCGGCGGATATCGGCGGCGGCCTAAGTCAATAAGTAGGGATGCACGTGATTGACTAGAATATGGAATGGGCAACACAGGTGGCAGAATGCAGTTCAATTCTTACTGAAATTAATAGGCAGTAGAGCCTATATACATATACTGGTCTCGGCGGCATCCGTAGAACCGGTAGCCTACGTAGAATCCGTGAGTTAGCTGCCTCAAGCTGACTTTTACGAGTCGATTCGAACGGAAAATACCAAGTTAGCTGTGCTGCAGATCCACCACATAACATTAACTTCATCCTTAATATTCTCGTGAGTGCACAGCCTAGAATCAAGAATTGAGCCTCCTGGAACGTGCCATGAAACAGTACTGAATTGGAGAGTGCTACATTAACCACGTTGAACTGGGTTATTCCTCTATGCCTATCTCATTTGTCTCCCAAAACTCCAGCGATACATCACGCAAGAAGTGAAAACTCCGATGAATGATGGAATGCCGACTCCAATCCCAAGTCCGAGTTCTATCTTCTGTGCCATACTCAAGCCGTGAGACACAACGTTGGTTGCTGAAGGCACTAAACCCCCTACGGTACTCGTGGGTGATCCAACCACAGCTGATACTACGGAAGGGAGGAATTGATTCGCGTGTTGCAACAACTCTGCGCAGATATCTTGCGTTACGCTCTATGGATTGAGATAAGCTATGGTTTGGTAGTAGGTACACTTTTGATACTTACGTTGTTGCTGCCCAGGCATAGTGATAACAGTGCGATTTGATTAGCGTCCGTAGTTTGCGAGTTGGCGGTTTGAGCACTGATATATGCAAGGGCTGAGAAGACTCCAAAAAGAATCACGAAAGCTACCCCTAGTATTTGAAGGAAGCAGTTCCACAAAAAGTCGGGTTTGCTCTGGCCTGAGCAGAGTTGCTTTTGTATGCCTTCAAGCAGCTGAAGCTCCATGAGGGTACTGCCAATTGGAGGCAACTTACTGTTGATTGATTTTAGGAGCTCTTCCTGTGGGATCAGAAGGAGTTTGAGGTCTTGGACATCTGCCATATTGACAGTTGGAGAGCGCCCTCCAGCGATGCTTGTAGAAGACGACATTTGGGCCTGGCCGGCCATGCGGAGGAAAGTTATCCCTCTTGCTGAATATGATTTTCTGTATCGCAACGATAGAATCGAAACGATTAAGTACGAGATTAGATCGTTTGGAATCGGAGCGATAATTTTGTGTTGAGATTTTAGTGGTTTAGGTAAATGTCAGCTCTCGCAGGGATGTCGGTTATCGATGGGGCCAGGTGGAAAGGCCTTTAAGATGTGGGTTTGTTAAAGACATGTTGCGAAGATTATTTGATGGTTAAATTAGCGAATGCAAGACTCCACTATATATAGTGAGGCTGTGCTGAAACCCGGCGACTCGGACCCCTAATTTTCGAAATCACGGATAAACATCCCTGGAAATGCCGATGCGGCTTGGTGGGAAACATGGATCTGACAGATTGCGACGCCTCCTTTTCCTGTCAGACCCCTTTCTTCTCCTTCCTCCTCCTTTTCCTTCTCTTTTACGATTTCTACTCCTTCAATTGACAATTCACACGCCCTGAACCATGGCCAGCGCGACTCCATCGACTCTCTTTGAGTCATTACCTATCCCGACTCTAGACAGGCCTTTTGGCGTACACCTATGGCCGCACTTCAACAAGGCCTTCGAGCTGATCGTGGGCTACCCCGCCGATGACTTCAGGTTCGTTGCCGGAAAGACACCAATGTCAAAATTAAAGGAGACTTTGATCTTCGTGGCTGTATATTACACAATAATCTTCGGCGGCCGAGAATTGATGCGAAACAGAGAGCCGTTCAAGCTAAAGTTTCTATTCCTGATCCACAACTTTTGCCTCACGGCCATCAGCGCCATTCTGCTGGCACTTTTTATTGAGGAGCTCCTCCCTACGGTTGTTCGAAAGGGAATATTCTTTGCCATCTGCGACCACGATGGTGGCTGGACGCAGCCTCTGGTTGTTCTCTATTATGTAGGCAGACTCAGCGGGGCAGAGTTGCGCTTAAGATGCTAACAAAAATGACAGTTGACCTATTTAACCAAATACCTCGAGCTCCTCGATACCGTATTCTTGTTCCTCAAGAAGAAACCTCTTACCTTCCTCCATTGCTACCATCACGGCGCGACTGCCGTGCTATGCTATACCCAGTTGATCGGTAGCACCTCGGTTTCATGGGTTCCAATCACTCTGAATCTTACAGTCCACGTCGTCATGTACTGGTATTACTTCCAAAGCGCTCGAGGTATTCGCATCTGGTGGAAGGAGTGGGTGACACGCCTGCAGATCATCCAGTTTATCATCGATCTCGGATTCGTCTACTTTGCCTCGTACACATACTTCACCTCTGCATATTTCCCCTGGATGCCGCACACTGGCTCGTGTGCTGGAGAAGAATTTGCTGCATTCGCTGGTATCATTGTTATTAGCTCCTACCTCGTTCTATTCGTCTCCTTCTATTTGGCCACGTACAAGAAGGATGGAAAGCCGCCCAGCGCTCGCAAAGCTCTAAGACGCATGTCACGGGCTCGGGCTCCGGAACCTCATGTTGCATTCGATGCAGTAAAAGGGAAGACCACCGGCGTCAATACCGCCGATGTCTTGCCTCGGTCCCGTAAGGCATGATTGGAAATTTTGGGGTGGTATTCACATTTGAGTCGGAGTTAGGGTCAGCACCTACAAAAAGGGTAGGTTTGTAACTGTAATGGAGGTAGGATATTGTAAGTTTAGCACGTGTAGTAAGGCGCATAAAATCTGTAATATAAGGTGGAGCACATAGATACATGATTTATTGCTTCATTGGATTCTTTGGCAGTCACTGTCATGATTCTTTAGACCTCTCGAGGTCGTGCCTTGAGTAAAATTAGTGCTTAAATCATGTGATGTGGTGAAGCATTACCGTTACCTACCTGCTTTTTTTTTCTACTATATGTGCATCACATTGCATTTTGAAGCAACAAGAAGATTCGGACAATAGCAATGTGCACCTAAAGAGAACGGCTTCTCCCAAGAAGGGTTCATACGAGCACGTGATGTACCCCTATTATGGGCACCGTTAAATAACGTAATGGGTTGATACTTAACACTTCAAGATTAATAAAAACGCGTTAATTCATCGAGTGCATGCAAATGTCTAGGGAGATACGACCTCATAAAGGTAGAGGAAAGGGGTAATTTGCCTCGCTAAATAGCCAGGGGCAGACCATGGCGCCGCTAAGGCTTTTGGCGACGACCGGGGTCTTTTTAATCTGCACGACATATTCACGCAAACTTTCAAAATACCGGCCCGTGGAAGGCGAATCTCGAATGCACAGGTTCACAGCTAATCAGTTGATGTTTGCGTGGTACATTTGCATTATCAGTCGTATAATCTACACTATGTCAGATCACCCCCAAGATGGAGGCCAAAACGCGTCTGCCACGCCACTCGCATCGAGCAGACTCGTTCCAGTTTCAACACAAGGGTCTTATGATCCTTTCGAGATAATACCGATGATTACAGAGCTTTATGAAATGTACGCTAAGATGCGATACATTCCCGCTTCCAACATCAAGTACCCTCCTCACTCGCCACCTGTCGATGTTGAAAAAGCCAGGTCTTTAGGCTTCGAGCCTCAAGTCATCGAGCTTTTGGAACGTCTTCCATACGTTCAAGGCACGGACAGCGAGTTTGAGTTCTTTCGTGGTGGCGGCTTTTTGGACAACAGGGGAGATCATGATTTCGAGCATTATCTCCACGACCCGTTCTATGCGGACCCCGAGGGAGGATTTGATGATGAGAATGGGCTGTATGTAAGACCTTGGGTCTTGCCTTTGAATGATATGGGAAATCATGGTTCTGTGATGTTCTTTGATACTCGCACAGGTAAGTTGATCTCAGACTACCTAGCTGAAGCGCGTGTCATCAGGACTCACGCGACATTCTGGAATATGGCTGATAGATAGATACAGGTCACATAACATGTGCATGGCAACTTGGAGGCACATCTGATCCCGAAATGTGGGGAAAGTACATGCAACAGCCAGAGAGCGAAGCCAAAAATAGAAACTCACTTGATGATCTCCCCAGTCGCCCAGCCAGGAAGCTCTTTCGAGACATCATGCTTCGGCTACATACTCTCGAGTGGATACCATTCGGCTCGAGAATCAAAGAGACAGACGAAGACTCAAAAGACAAAATAGATAAGGAGCACCAACAACTTGAATTCATGTTTCGGTATTATGGCTGGCCCGATAATTTCGATGCTGCTGGATTTGACAAAGCTAAAAACCGCTACATGGAGTTTGAAAGAGTTACTTGGGAAGCCGAAAAGGTTGAAGGCGATGTCAAGGTTGCGTCTGACCATGTGAGGAGCTTCAGTTATCAGTATAACGAGATGCTCAAGCGGTATAAGGGTGGGATTTGGGATGGGGATCCAAACAAACCTGCAGAGGAAGTGGAAAAGCTTGAGGCAGAACTAAAAAATAAGCAAGAAATTGTTGAGAGGTGTAAAAATACATTAGAAGCAAAGACTAAAAGATATGATGAACGGGAGGGGCCTGAGGCGGAGATAGCTAGGGCCTGGCAAAAACATTTGCAAGGTCATATTGAGTGGCTTGAAAGGAACATTGAGTTCAGACTCAAGCAGGGAGATAGATTAAATGATGCGGATAAAGATGAGTTGCAGAAGGAGCAGGATAAGTTAGCTATCCTATTGGAACAGGTTAGAGACACGTCAATGCTTCCAAAGACCGCAGAGGAAGCTATCAAAGGCTCTGGAGGAACCATTGGAATGGACTGGTATTAAGCAAGATAGTAACGATCATAGGCTCTTCAGAATCGGATCTACTGAAGGGATCCAGCCAGGCGCTCGGTCCGGTTATGATAGACACCTTACAGCCCCTGATCCTTGCCCGCACTTTAGAGTGAATCTAGTGTAGTGCCGTTATGGTGAAGCGGGTGACCCATCTGCGCTCAGATCCAAACCATTCAGATCAATATCTGACCCAAGTTCCTCAATATCTCGTTCAATATTCTCCACTTCAATCTCTTCTTGTATTTTCGCTTCCGGAGACGGTGATTTTGACCGTTGCGATCACGGGGGATCAACCAGATCTTTGATACGCTGGGGAATATATACCGTCATCCTCGCAATGTTTGCTGGGCCCAGCCTAGAAACAGTCAATAACCCTCTCCAAAGAACGAGAATATATTACTTACTCCACGAATTGATTATTAGCAGCGAACTGAAATACCAGGGCTTCCATATCCCTCGCGCGGATCTTACTATCATCACCAAGATAACGGTTAATCAATTTCCGCAAAGACTCATAATCCAAATCTCTGAAATCTCTGAAAGCAGCATAATAGTCTTTTTGAAAATTTTGGTGGGAGAGGATATCGTCGAAGGTTTGGAGGTCGCTTGGTGAGGGGGTGGGTCGTTTTGGGATCATGAAGTTTGGGTTGATGGAAGGCCAGCCTTGATCGATTCGCGTTACGATACCTGTCCAATTCTGGACGCGGAAACTGCGGATATGTTAGAAATGCCAATTGGGAAGAATGCCGGTCCTGCCTACTGGAATAAATCATCTGTATGATTCGCGCATCTCAGAAACTCCCTAAACTCCGCAGGAGTAATCTGGAGCCCCCCTCTATCCATAACATACCGATAGAAAGTTCCCTCCGGAATCTCAAAATCCATAGTATCAAGCGCTAGTTGCAACGGAGCACGATTTTCAAACATATATTCCGTGATCTCAAACCATCTTGGACACACAGGAACTGGCTCTGGACTCTCCTCTTCATCCGAAGTATCCTCATCATCTTCGTTCTCCCCATGCTCTTCATTACCAATAGCAGAACCAGGATTCAATGCCGGCCGAGCAGCACCTAATATCCTGGAACTCGCCTGTACAATAACCTGAGCCTGCGCCCTTCTCTGATTCTCAAACGTCCAGTATACTCTTTCTCCATCCGTCATATCCGCACTTATCGCCCTCAGCATAAAATAAAACGGATCCGCCGCCCAACTCGAATTAGTCATGATTTGATAATTACTTGCTTGTTCAAAATCCTCAGCAAAGATTCTTGATCCGTAGGTTAAAGGTCCCATTTGAGTGGCTTGCGATCCGATGTTTCGGACAAGTATGTTCCAGAATTGGGGCTGGAAGAGGTTGACTTGCCATGTGGTGGGGATGGGCCAGTAGTCGAAGCAGTAGTAGGGGTCTATTTCTCCTTGAGGCACAGGAGTATGGTCGAGGACTGGGGTGTCGTAGCGATAGCCCTCGTGTCTTTCTGTGAACCAGTAGGTTTTGAAGATGCCCATATTGGGGAGGCCGGATCCGCCGTTGCTTATTTCCGGGCCCACGATGTCTAGGCCTTCGCCTCCCCAGAGCTATATCTAACGTCAGCAGGAAAACTACATTAGTGGAACGGGGATACGGGTTTGGTTTACCTTGTCTTCTAATGACCATCCCATCTCACAGAGTGGTTCATCTTCAAAGTATGGCTCGGCGGGTTGACATGGTGGATGGTCTCCTTCGAGGATATCCCAGACTGCATGCTATGAAGTGAATTAGCAATTCCTTGGTCTTACTATAACGCGGGATATACTTACAGCAGTCTCATGGATCACTGTAGCGGCTATCCTGAAAGTGTTCGATATCCGTTCAGCATCCGTCAAATCAGTCCTCAACAACGGCTGTAACATCTCAATTGCAATATCCACCTGCGTGTGCTCATATATGAATTCCGGCTGCGTAACACCAAAAATATATTGGGTCCTTTCCGGAAGTCCCGAATGCGTCCTATTATAGCCACTCCATAAACCATATCTAATTTTCTTTGCAGCTTGTCTTATCTGCCGATAAAGTCCTCGAACACTATCTGGTCTATTTCTAATATTGAAATCTCGCTCATGGAAACTTAAGAGGAACTCCTGGACTCTATGAGAAGGCTTTCTCGCATTATCTATTTCTCTGAATTCCCCGTTGAATAAGGCGTCCCACCTGTTACAAAAGTTAGATGTGGCAGTCTTGGGAAAGAAGCAAGACTTACCAAGGGTAAAACATGATGTTAGTCAGAAGCATTGAGGCTAGCCTCAACGCTGGCTCGAGAATATTCCATACAACAGGGTTATCTGCCTGTTACCTATCAGCACAATAACGGCCTTCCCGATTGTCACAAACTCGCCTGCCAAAACCCATCAACACCGCCAAGTATCGGGATAAACCCAATATGTCTTGGCAAACTACTCATCGCCATCCACTGACTCTTCCCAAACATATCATGAATAGGATTCACCAAACCAACCCTCATTTCCCTTTCATCCAACGCCGACATAGCCTCCATATCCACCAATTCTTGAGCTTTAAACCCCAGAAGCCTTTTTCTCTGATACCGATATAATCTGTCTTTCAAGATGCGATATCGGTCGTTCTGGGACATGTCGGCAGCCTGGAGGGGGCTTAGGGGGGTCAGACCGCTTTTACCGCTGTTTTTCAGGACACGGTGACTGATTTTGCGAATTATACGTGTTGGATGACTGTACTTTTTTGCAAGGGCGGTGAGGTTATTGGGGTTATTGAGGGAGAGGTAGAGGTTGGGGATGGGGTCTGCCATTGTGAAATTGGGATGAGAAGAAATTGATTATAAAATTTAGTGAAAACTCGACACGGAGTGACCGGGAAATCAATTCAAATTAGACCCTAGGTAGTGCTCAAGAGTTTGAAGAGGAGGTTCGAGATCTGGAAAAGGAAAAAAATGGAACCTGTGGTTGTTTCTTTGACTAGAATGGATTGATAAACCACAAAGAATGGCGACAATGCTCCTTGAGCCGCATCCGGCCTTTGGATGACTTACCAAAAATATTTTA
>Ga0182030_10003079_pt1 | contig 35533 bp, 30 predicted proteins | sample 812S3MmetaG_FD_121299 | JGI IMG/M metagenome (GOLD analysis project Ga0182030, IMG submission 121299) | Permafrost microbial communities from Stordalen Mire, Sweden - 812S3M metaG (Illumina Assembly) | ecosystem: Environmental > Terrestrial > Soil > Wetlands > Permafrost | place: Sweden...
AGTCGTCGGAGCGCAGCAGCCGCTCCAGTTCCTTGCAGGCGGCTTCCAGCGGCTCGAGGAGCTCGGTTGCCCTTTGAGTGAGCTTCATGCCGCTTCCGATCCGGACGAGCAGTTCGTCGTTCAAGAGCACGCGCAATCGCGACAAGGCGTCACTGACGGTCGGTTGGGACAGGTGCAAGGCCGCCGCAGATCGTGAGACGGATGCCGTTTTCAAGAGGCTGCGCAGGATGGGCAGCAAGTTCAGGTTCACGTTTCGCAAAACCAATTCGGGTCACCTCGTCAGCTGCAACGGAAGCTCGCGTGGCAGGCTGTCTGCCCCGGGACGGCGCAAAAATAGCCTACCCCGTCAAAGTTGCGCCGACCGCCCCCCTTCGATGGGGGGGGCGTGCGGCAGGAGCCCGCGTATTGTAATGGCTGCGGAATGTCGATTCTCCCGTAAATCGATGAGCGTGTGTCGAACTGCCGCTGCAGTGCAAAGGCATCGGGGCGGCGGGAGATGACGGAAATGACATGGACGATGGCCGCGTTGGAAGCTGAAATCTGCGAAAAACATTCAGATACGGTCCTGGGGGGATTAAGTGAAGAATAAGTCTATTGTTACATTGGCAGCACTGGCAGCCACCTGCGTCACGGGCGCCTTGCGGGCGGAGCCCGCAACCACCGATAAAAGCTCCGATATGCTCGTCGACATCATCGTGACGGCGCAGCGCAGGGCGGAGAACCTCGAAGACGTACCAATCACCGTTTCTGCGGTGGACAAGGACGGCCTGGCGGCCGCAAACGTCACCACGCTGCAAGGTCTGAGCAACATCGTCTCCGGCTACACCGGTCCGGGAGACATCGCTTTCACGTCGCCACACATCCGCGGCGTCGGCAGCCAGGTGGGGTCCCCCGGCCTCGAAAACTCCGTGGCGCTGTATGTCGACGGCATCTATATCGGCGCCACCTCGCCGGCGTTGCTGAAACTCAGCGATGTTGAGCAGATCGAAGTGCTGAAGGGCCCTCAGGGCACGCTCTTCGGACGCAACACGACGGGTGGCCTGGTGCAAGTCCAGACTCGCAATCCCAATCAGACACCTGAACTTGACCTGGAAGTCGGCTACGCCAACTACCAGACCGTCAGCGGCACCACCTATATCAACATGCCGGTGACTGACAACATCAGCACCAATTTGGCGATTTCCTCGACCGGAGCCGGCGAAGGTTGGGGCACCAACGAGGCGACGGGCAACCCGACCTATAAACTGAACTCCGAGCTGCTGGCCCGCAACAAATGGAACATCGATCTGGGTTCCGGCAACAACCTGATGCTCATGGCCGACTACGAGTATCACAACGACCTGGGTTTTTTCGACTTTCGCCCGATCGTGGGCACCGTGGTCGCACCCACGTACACGTCGACCGTATCGGGCTGGAACGCAAACACCTCGGATACCCATGACCTGAGCGAGGCGTGGGGGCTCACGGGACGTTTGACCCACGACTTCGACTTTGCGACCCTGAGCAACACGCTCGCCTACCGCGACACCCGTTTCGATATCGTGAACTTCGTCGGCGACCGCTCCGCGCCCCCCTACGACGACGATCATTTCTACTGGTATACCCAGGACAAACAGTGGACGGACGAGCTTCAGCTCGCGTCAAAAGGTAACAGCAAGCTGAATTGGACGACAGGCCTGTTCTACTATCACGCCGTCGATTACAACCATCAGCCGATCACGGCGGGGGCCCTGGGGGCTGACGACGCCCCATTTCTCAGCGCGTCCACCGACTCGAAAATCACGACGAGTTCGATCGCCCCGTATCTGCAGGGGGATTACGAAATCCTCACCGGAACGACTCTCACGGCCGGCGCGCGCTATTCGTTCGACGACCATTCGATGACCGGCACGTTCGTCAATAGCGGCCTTCCGATCGGACCGGGCGGCGCATTCATCAACATCGTGCCAAATTCGGTCGAAACCCTGCCATCGTTCCGAAACAGCTCGCTGTCGGCGCGCCTGTCGCTCACCCATAAATTTACGAGCGACGCCATGGCCTACATTTCATATAACAAGGGCACCAAGTCGGGTGGCTTCAATCCGGTGCAAATCAACAACGCGCCTTTCCAAGATGAAAAACTCAATGCCTATGAGCTCGGTACAAAGCTGCGTTTTCTGGACAGAAGGATTGCTGTCAACCTGTCCGGTTTTTACTACGACTATAAGAACATTCAGGTCGAAGCCTTCCTCGGCGGGCCGCCTACCGTCTATAACGGTCCATCGGCCAAGCTTTACGGCGTCGACGCCGATCTGATAGTTGAGATGACGCGTGATTTCACCGTCATCGCCAACCTCGAAGGCCTGCACTCGGAGTTCGGTGATTTTCCGCGTGCACAGTTTCTGGGGGCCTGCGACGCAGCCCACGTGGCGCCTCCGCTCTCGTGTCCTCAAGGCCCCGGGGTGGGGAATTACTCCTATTTCGCGAATGCCAAGGGAAATTCCGTGCCTCTGGCGCCGGACTTCACGGCTTCGTTGGTTCCGACGTACAAGTTCCATCTTGCCACCTCCGGGACCCTCGAGTTGGCCGCCAACTATCACTACAACAGCGGCTATTTCTTCAGCGTGGGGCATGAGTTCAGCCAGAAGTCCTATTCCCTGGTGGGGGCATCGCTGCAGTACACCACGGAGGACGAAAAACACTATGTGCGCCTTTGGGGCGCCAACCTCGGCAACACCCAGGTATACGGTAGTGGAAGCATCCAGACCGACAGTACTTCGGTATCGATCAATGCGCCGCGGACCTACGGAGTCTTGGTCGGCGGCAAGTGGTGAGATGAGGGCGTTACCGGGTAGGCGCGAGGGCCGGTCCTCGCGCCTACCCGGCTTGGCGGCCTGACATTGCGAAATCCAGCCAGAATCCCCAGCTGCCGATTCGCCCTGGCAAACCTCAAGGTTTCGCGAGTCGAGGACTTCGTCGACCCCGCAATCGACCCGTACTTCCTTCTGCCGGACCTGACAGACGACGTCATCTCCGCGAATCTCGACTGGCTGGCGCCGAATTTCATCGATCGCACAACGCGCAAACTCGACATTCACATCCAGTCGTGGTTAATCGACACCGGCGAGCACCGGGTTCTGGTCGATGCCTGTGGCGGGAACGACAAGCACCGACCCTTCTTCCCGGTCTTCGACCACGCGAAGCGGCCCTATCTCGAGAATCTCGCGGGCGCAGGCTATGCGCCCGAAGACATCGACTTCGTGTTCTGCACGCACCTGCATGTCGATCATGTAGGTTGGAATACCCGGCTGGAGAGCGGCGTGTGGGTCCCGACGTTCCCGAATGCGCGCTACTTGTTCTCCGAGGCCGAGTACCGGCACGCGGATCCCGCGTGTCGCCTGTCTGGTGAATTGGAGGCGAAGGACGTCATCTTCAACGACAGTGTGCTGCCCATCGTCGAGGCGGGCCTGTCGATCCTCGTCAATGGCGTTCACGAAGTTACGGAGCAGCTGCACATTCAGCCGGCGTCGGGCCATTCCCCCGGACATTGCATCCTGCGGGCGTCTTCCGGCGGACAAACGGCGTTATTCACGGGCGATGCGCTGCATCATCCGTTACAGATTGCTGCACCGCATTTCAACAGCTTTGCCTGTGAAGACGCTGTCCAGGCCCGCGAGACGCGTTTGCGAATCCTCGACGAATGCGCCGAACACGGGTACCTGCTCGTGCCCGCGCATTTCGCTCCCCCGCACGTCGGGCGCATCCGGAAGACGGGCTCGACTTTTGCTTTCATGCCCGGCGGTGTTCAGAACTTCTGACGCCCCTCGGCATCGACGTTGCGGTTGTTGTCCAGGCAGACGTACTCCTGCAACCGAAGTTTCGGCCGGTACTTGTAGGTGTAGGTTTTGACCCAGGGTCTGACAAAGACCTCCGGGTCGATTACCGTCAGCTCGTCCGTGAGCGTGTCCGGTGCAGTTTGACGGAAGCGTTCGACGATTCGTGTCTTGCTGCCGTGGAGATAGGGCACCTGGTGCTGGAACGGCACGTCGGCGCGCAAGCCCACCGTATCGACCACCAGAACATCGCCTTCCCAATGACCGATCGAGTGGCCGGTGTAGCTGTCGTCCAATTCCTCGGCGGGCGGATGCTCCTTCAGATCCATCCAGATGCGCCGGCTTGCGGCCTGCCATTCGCTGGTCACGGACACGATCTTGGGCGTCTGCAGGATCTCCATTCCGTAGATCATGACCATCATTCCGGGCATCCCCGGCGGAAAGCATAGGGCAACCTTGTCGGGAACCGGTCCCTTCGCGAGCGCCTTCAAGGTCTGCTCGTACTGTTCCTTGAAGGGGGACTTCATCTCCGGAAGCGTGGGATCCTTCAGAAGTCCGCTGTTGGCACCAATCGGTGCGCCCTCGAGCCCCCCCGGACCCCGGTAAGAGTCCATCAGCCCACCCGGAGGGACCCAGAAACCCGTCCAGTTTGGCCTGCCATCCGGCAGGCGCGCGGGGCTCGGACCTTCTGCCGGGGCCGCCTTGGCAGCCGGTTCGCAGCATGCGCGGTCACAGAGTCCCGTCAGAAGGACGAGCGCCGCGACCGCAATGGCCGCTGCCTTGCTCATGGGGATGGGCCGCCCAAGACGCGGCCGTCCTGGCCGGTCACGCTGATCAGGTTGCCGCCATATGACCCGTCGCGGGTCGGGTAGATGACGACCGTCACCTTGTCCCCCGGGTTGATCGAGTTCTTCTTCCATCCCTGCCGGCCCAGGACATTGGGGCTCAGTGCCTCGATCTGCCACTCCTGTTCCTCGCCGTTGGGGCCCGTTACCGTCAGATACAGCCAACAATGAGGATTGGTCCACTGCCAATTTTTCACCACTCCGTTGTAGGTGACCCGCTTGGTCATGTCGAAAAGCGCAAACGAGTGGTGGGCCAGTGCGAGTCCGCAACCCAAACCCCACAGCACCGTGATGACGCAACATCGTCTCAGCGTCTCTCTCACCTCGCCCCCCGTGGCAGCGTGCGACAAACCATCGCGGTGCCAAGTCACTTTCTGATATTGAATTTGAAACTCGGCAATTCGCGCATCTGCTCGTAGATGCACACATGCTCTTCGATGTCGGTACGCGCTTCGCGCAGGAAGCGCTTTTTGTTCACCCAGGTGCCTTCCCAGTTGTCCGGATCGGTCATGGTGAACTCGACGTCGAACGCCTTGCCACCCTCGACCATGCGATAGCGCTCGACGACGTGCAGCTTCGTGCTCGCGGGAATCCCTTCCTGAACCCAGTGGTGGTCACCGGTCATGCCGACGGTGTCCACGACGAGGGTGTCTCCCTCCCAGTGGCCAATCGAGTGGCCGGCATAGGTGAGCACCTGCTCGTCCTCCGGAGGATGTGGCCGGCCGTCCAGGTAGATCCAGCGCGAGCTGTTATCGAACATGGTCGTCATTCGGATCATTGTCGGCAGCTGAATGATCTCGACCGGCCAGTACCGGGTCATCATGCGCGGCAGCCCCAAAGGCCAGCACGCCCCCGAATCGTCCCGGTACTCGAAGCCCTTGGCATAATAGCTGTCCCACTTGTCCTGCTCCGCTTGCGCGGCCGCCGTGAGCTTCGGGTGAGGCTCGAACTTGTGTTTCCCGGTCTTCGCGTCAATCACCATGTTCCAGTCGCCGGTCAGATCGAAGGGGGCTTTCGATCGGGGCTTTTGCAGGTTCTCCGGTGCGAGTGCGCTCAGGTTCTCCCCGCTCAACGCGGTCTGCGACTGCGAAACGCGCGGGAAGACGCACAGCAGTCCCGGGAACACCAGCATTGCCAGGCTCCAGGTCCTTACCCCGGACAGCCTCAATGCTGGTCCTCCTGCGGTGCCGGGGCATCCGGCACGAGCAAACCGGGCGGCTTCGCGTCTGTTTTCAGGGTCCGGCCATCCGGGAACACGACCTTGACCAGATCGCCGCCGGGGCTGCCATCGTGCAGGGGATGCACCGTCACGGTGATCTTGTCGCCCGGCTTCAGGCTGTCCCGTTTCCAGCCGTTGCGCACCAGATATCCCGGACCGTTCATCTCGATGTGGTAGTCATCCGTCGAGGCGTCGCCGCCGGTCACCGACACGATCAGTAGACTATGCGGGTTGGTCCAGAGAAAAGACTTCACCGTCGCCTTGAATTCCGTGAACTTGGACATGTCGAAGGACGCATACGAGTGGTGCGCGACCGTCGGCGACGTCATCGCGAGCGCACCCAAGAACACGACGCCCGCGAGACTCAAGCGACGGCGCGCCCGACCGGAAGCAGTGACTGACATCGCTTGCTCTCCATTGACGTGGTGATCGTAGTCCGATCACGGGGGTGATGTTGGAAGCCTGTGCCCGAATCTTCCCCCCTCCGCAGGAGGGGGCGTCACAGCAAATTCGGGTTCTCAAAAGGATGCGCCCTCATAGGGAAAGCCGATAGTCATATTTACAACATGCGATTTGACGGGTCGCACACTGATGCCGTAACAATGGAGAAAGGGCCAAGAGGCGGTAATTGCACGACTGTGGCCAATATGCCACAGATTCTCGTGCTGGGAGACCGGAAACAATTCGCTGCGGTGTGCGCGCCGAAAACCGGGTGCGCGTCGATATTGCATATCTGGGTTGGATCAAATCCAGCGTGAAGGAGAGCGACAGGGGTGACGGAAGGTCACCCGCAATGGCTGCGTAGGTGGGACAAATTCTGCGAAAAATATGTAGATTAAGTGCCGACCCTGGGGAGTTGAGTGAAAGATAAGTTTATTGTCACATCGGCGGCGACCGCCGCGGCGGGCATGGCGGACGATTCCGGGGGCTCCGGCGCAGCAGGCGCCCGTTAAAGTGACCTGGAAATACCGTCCGATCGCCATCCTGGCCGTATTGTTTCTCATGCACGTGGTGGGACACATCGACCGGAATCTGCTGGCGGCATTCGCCCCCCAGATCATGGTCGATCTGTCGATTAGCAACACCCAGTTCGGTTTTCTGGCGGGGGCGGTGTGGGTGTTGAGTTACAGCACGGCGTCCGTGCTGACGGGGGCCCTCTCCGACCGGTACAGCCGTACCCGCATTCTGGCGGTGGCCGTGCTGATTTGGAGCGCGTGTACGGCGGCATCCGGTTTCGCCATGTCTTTCGGCCAAATGGCCGCTGCCCGGCTGCTGGTGGCGTGCGGTGAGGCGGGATTGATTCCGCCGGCGCTTTCCCTCCTGCTCGATCTGTTTTCGGCGCGCCGATTGAGTACGGCCTCGGGAATCTTCTTCATGGGGCTCCCGGTCGGGATTGGCGGCGCCTTCGTGATTGCCGGTACCGGCGGTGCCGTTGCCGGCTGGCGCGGCAGTTTCTATGCGCTGGGCTTGATCGGCGTCCTGCTGGCAGTTCCCATGTTCTTCGTCCGCGACGACCGCACGGCGCGCGCTCCCCGGCGCAGTGCCCTGAAACTGAGCGACCAGTTTCGCCTGGCGTGGCTCGACCTCAAAGCGACGCCCGTCGTCGTGTACACGATGCTCGGATTCGTGATGATTCACGTCCTATTGGCGGGCTTTGCCTTTCTGCAGCTGTGGCTGGTCAACGAGAGGGGCTTCGTCGCGGCGGACATCGCAGGCCGCGTGGGCGGTTTGCAGATATTTTCCGGCATGCTGGGCGCCATTTCCGGCGGCGCCATCAGCGACCGGTTCGCCCACCGGCTGTCGGGCGGTCACGCAACGTTCTTGGTGCTTCTGATTGGCCTGTTCAGTCCGCTCATGTTGATGCGATTTTTCGCCGCCAGCGGCTCTCCCGCGTTTTATCTGGGGCTCTGCGCGGTGTTTTTCCTGCCGATGGCTGCGTACGGCCCGGCCAACGCACTCCTGCAGGGACTCACACCGGCGCGCTCGCGCTCGCTCCTGACGGGCGTCAACATTCTCGTGATCAACGTGGTCGCGATTGCGTTGGGTTCGGCACTCATCGGCGTCGCCGGCGACCGGCTGAAGGCGGCGGGCTCTGCGCACCCGCTGACGACGGCGTTGTTCTGCGCGGACATTGCGTCCCTGTGTTCGATCGTCTTCTTTGGATTGGCCGCGCTGCACAGCCGCAGTGCGCCCGCCGCTGCGCCGGCGATTTCCCTGGCGGAAGGTAAAGCATGAAAAAAAGTTCCCGTGCGATCGCGCAGACCGAGACGTTGGATTCACCCGGTCAGGACGGAGGGCCGGCGCGGCGCCGCCTGGTCGGAGTCAGTCCGAGCCGCGAGCCATTCTGGCTGCTCAAGTCCACTCCGCCGCGCACGGTGCGGGGATTTCTCGAACGTGGCCGGCTGAACTGGAACCGTCTCGAGCGCAGCGGCACCCAGGTCATCGCCCTGCTGGCGCCCACCGGCTATGGCAAGACGGCCCTCCTTGCTCATTGGCGGCGGGAGGCGCTGTCGCGCGGGGCATTGGTTTTTTGGCACACGTCGGACGTGCGCGACGATCCCATGCGGCTGGTGCGCGGACTTGCCCATTCGGCCCATGCCGGCAGCGGCAGGCGCGGGTTCGGCGTGGAAATCATGCGGTGGATCGAGTCGAATTCCGATCCCCGGGAAGCCATGACGGGATGGCTGGCCGAGGTGGCTGCCCTGTCGACCGACGTCGTCCTTCTCCTGGATGACGTCGACAGCCTGCCCGCGTCCACCTGCTCACAGGTCCTGAGCTACCTGGTCGGCAATGCGCCTTCGAACCTGCGTATAGCGCTGGCGGCGCGACCGACCAGCGCCCTGATGGCGAGCGGCACGTTGAGCACGGCATCCCTGACGCGAGTTTCAGCATTGGACCTGCGCTTCGCCCTGCAGGAAACGCTCGCCGTCCTGTCGGTGGCCATGGGCGGTCGATGCAATCCGGATGCCGGGTTGCGGTTGCACGAGTTGACGGAAGGGTGGCCCCTCGGCGTCCAACTGGCCATTGCGGCCCTGCATCGCGGCGGCAACCTGGAGGATTTGCTCGGCGTGGCGAGCGAAGACATCCGCCGCTACTTCGTGGATGCGGTCATCGACCGGCAAAGTCCTTCCGTGGTTCACCTCCTGGTGCGCATGGCACAGTTCGACATACTGTGTCCGGCGCTCTGCAGCGCCATTTTCGATCGGGACGACGTCGAGCAGGATCTGCAACGCCTGCAGGATGAAACCCCCCTGCTGTTGCGTGGGGAGGGCGAGGAATGGTTTCGCCTGCATCCGCTGGCGCGGGAAGTGTTGCGGGAGCGCCTGGCCCGGGTGCCGTACGTCGAGCGCCAATCGCTGTCGACGCTGGCGTCCCGCTGGTACGCGGATCAGGGAATGAATGAGGAGGCTGCGGAGCAGGCCTTCTTCGCGGGCGACGTGGCCGCGGCCATCTCGCTGATCGAGCGGCACACGCACCGGATGACGGTGTATGGCCGAAGCGCCGCGGTGCTCGCCTGGTACGAGCGGCTGTCCCAGTCGGAGATCCGGCTGCATCCCGGATTCTGGGCCCCCGCGGCGTGGGCGCTGGCCATGAGCGACAGGCACGAGGAGGCCCGGCCGCTCATCGATCTGATACTCGGCCAGGAACAACTCACGCTTGCGGAAGATTTCGAGGCGGCGCTCATTTCCATGACGGCTGCCGCATTCGCGGACCGGATTGATCTCGTATCCGCCGGCATTGCACGCTGGCCGGAACCGCCCCGCGAGATCGTTCCGGCGGACCATGCCGTCTACCGGGTCAACACCGGCATGGACCGGTTGTACGCCGGCCACCCCGACCAGGCGCGCCTGCAGTTTGCGCGTATAGCCGCGTTCAAGACGCCGGAGGCCTACTCCCCGATGTCCTATGGCTTCGCCGACTACGGCGCCGGTCTCAGCTACTTGTGGGAGGGCCGGATTGCGCTGGCCGAGCAGGTCCTGCGTCCCGCCCTGGCGCGCGCCGAGCAGCGCATGCACCGGTCCAATCCCGTGGCCTGCATGCTCGCGGCAATCCTGGCGGAGGCGTGCTGGGAGCGCGGCGACAGCGACGAACCGCGTGCGCTGCTCGCCGGGCGCCTGGAAGTGCTCGAGCGCTTTGGGCTGCCGGAATCGTTGACCTCGGCCTATCGCGTGATGGCCCGCCTTGCCGACGACGAGGGCCGCCAGGATCAGGCGCTCGACCTGCTGGTCTCGCTGCGGGCAATCGGCGAGTCCAGGTCAATGATCCGGATGCAGGTCGACGCCCAATTCGAGGTCGTCTGCCTGCATGCGCGGCATGGACGCGCCGATACGGCGCTCGCCCAGAGTGCCCATCTCGACACGATGGTACTGGCGAGGCCGTCGCACACGCCGGCGAGCATCGTTCGCTGGCTGGAATTGCGCGGGGCGCTCGCCGCCGCGCAGGCCGCGCTGGCGCACACATCCGAGGCGCAGCTGGCGGCCGCGCAGCACGCGCTCGATGCGGCCATGGAGGGCGCGGAGGAATTGACGCGCGATGCCGACGCGGTGCATGCGCGCCTGTTGCGGGCCGGGCTGCTGCTGCGCCAAGGTTCTCCCGATGCCCCGGCCGCCCTGACCGAAGCGGTCAGCCTCGGCGAGGCGAACGGCATGGTCCGGCTCGTTCGAGCCTTTGCGGACGAACGGGAACACAAGCCGTCCGGCGGTCCACGCCCCGCGGAACGCGCCGTCGACGCGCAGCCGTCCCGGGTGCCCGCCGCTCCCGCGCGAAGCACCGGGATGCTGACGCTCAAAGAACGCGAGGTCCTGGTGTTGATGAGCCGGTCGCTCAGCAATAAGGAGATCGCCCTCGCCATGGACATCGGCGAGCAGACGATCAAGTGGCACGTGAAAAACCTGTTCGGCAAGCTGAATGCCGGCAGCCGCAGGCACGCGGTGGCGCGTGCCCGCATCCTCGGGCTCATCAGCGGGTGATCTTTAGAAACCCGCCTCGTCCATGGCCATGACGGATTGACCGCCGTGGATCGCGACTGCCTCCAGGGCCATCACCTGCGGAAGCAGGTGTGCGGCATAGAAGCAGGCGCTGTTGAGCTTCGCCTGAAGGAATGCCGCCTGCCCCCGGCCCTGTTTGAGCCGGCGGACCGTGGCGAGAGCCGCGCGCGCCATCTGCCAGCCGCCTGACACGATGCCAAACTGCAGCAGCAGCGGCACCGAACCCGACAGCACCTCGAGAGGCCGCTGCGGATGATTTTCGATGGCCCAGTCGGCGGTTCGTCGCAGCGAATGAACGGCCGGCCGCAATCGGGACTCCATCTCGTGTAGCGCCGCATCGCCGCTGGCGAGCAGTTGCGCCAGCGTCTCGTCGAGCTGGGACAACAGCGACTTGAGTGCCGCTCCGGCATCGCGCACCAGCTTCCGTTCCACCAGATCGTGCGCCTGAATCGAGGTCGTGCCCTCGTAGATGGCCGCGACCCGGACGTCCCGCCATGGCTGGGCGGCCGCGCTTCCGTCCATATAGCCGATGCCGCCGTGAACCTGGATGGACGTCGAGGTGACGCTGATCGCCGTTTCCGCCGCCCAACCCTTGAATACCGGAATCATGAGCTCGACGAACGCCTGGCGGTCGCGCCGCACCGCCGGATCCGGATGGCCGGCGGCCTGGTCGCGCGCGCCCGCGATTGCGTAAGCCACGCCGCGCATGGCTTCGGTTTGGCAACGCATCATCAGGAGCATGCGGCGCACGTCGGGGTGACGGATGATGGGGACCGAGCCCGGGGCGCCATCGGCAGCCCTGCCTTGAATTCGTTCTCTCGCATACGCGAGCGCCTGCTGATAGCTCCGCTCGCTCATGGCCAGCGCTTCGACGCCGACGTTGAACCGTGCCGAGTTCACCATCACGAACATGGCCTGCAGGCCCTTGTTTTCCGAGCCGACGAGCCAGCCCACGGCGCCGATGCCGCGGCCGCCATACAGCATCGTGCAGGTCGGGCTCGCCCGGTTGCCGAGTTTCTGCTCGATGCCTGAGCACTCGACGTCGTTGTGCGCCCCGATGCCGCCTTCCGTCGGCAGATATTTCGGCACGAGAAACAACGAGAGCCCGCGTGTGCCTTCAGGTGCTCCGGCGATTCTGGCCAGGACGAGGTGCACGATGTTCTCCGTCAGGTCGTGCTCGCCGCAGGTGATGAAGATCTTCTGGCCGAACAGGCGATAGGTGCCGTCGGGATGGGGTTCGGCCCGGGTCTTTATGGCGCCGACGTCTGAACCGGCCTGGGGTTCCGTCAGGTTCATCGTCGCGGACCACTGGCCCTTGACGAGCTTTGGAACATACAGCGACTTGAGCGGTTCGCTGGCCGCGCCGACGAGCGCCTTGACGGCGAACGACGTGAGCTCCGGCCAATAGCAAAAGGCCTTGTTGGCGGCGACGAACATTTCCTGGACGGCTGCACACAGCAGATGCGGGAGACCCTGGCCGCCGTACTCACCCGGTATCGACAGATTGTTCCAGCCGGCCTCCACGTACTGACGATACGCCGCGGCGAAGCCGGGTGCCGTCGCGACACCCTCCGGGCTCCAGCGCGCCCCGATGCGATCGCCCACCGGGTCGAGGGGAGCCAGCACTTCGGTGGCGAAGTGCGCGGCCTGCTCGAGGATGGCGTCCGTCAGCTCCGAATCGGCGAGACTTTCGGCGCCCGGCAACTTCGAGACCTCCTCGAGGCCGGACAGTTCGCGCAGGGCAAACCGGATCTCGTCCAACGGCGCGTGATAGGTGTTCAAAGGATTGTCCTGGTTGTCGGGTTCGCTGCAGAGCATTGTTCACCACCGGGACTGAGAGGGGTGCCCCCTGCGGCGGGGGGGTCGGTGACCGGCCGGATTGGGGCATAAAGACCGCAGGATTTGCCGGAGACTCGTGCCGATGTACCAGATCAGCGAAAGGGTGGCGGTCGTCACCCTCGACCATCCCCCCGTCAATGCCCTGTCCCATTCGGACCGACGACGGTTGGACGCTGCGCTGCGATCCGCGATCGAAGATGCTGCAGTCGAGGCCATCGTGCTCACGGGCGCGGGCCGCGGATTCAGTGCCGGCGCCGACATCGCGGAAATGGACCAGCCCAGCGTCTCCGAAGAACCCTCGCCCACGGTGATATTTGCCCGCATCGAGTTGAGCCCGAAGCCCGTCGTGGCGTCGTTGCATGGAATGGCGCTCGGCGGCGGACTGGAATTGGCGATGGCCTGTCACGCCCGTGTGGCGAACGCGAACACCGTGGTGGGACTGCCGGAGGTCACTTTGGGCCTCATTCCCGGCGCAGGCGGAACCCAGCGTCTCCCGCGCCTCATCGGCCTGCCGGCAGCTTTGAACATGATCGTCAAGGGCGAAACGCGCGCGGCGCAAACGCTGCGCGACAGCGGCCTGTTCGATGCGGTCGTCGACAAGGACGTGTTGCCGGCCGCCATCGTTCTCGCGCGCGAGCTGGCGGCGAAGGTTCGCGCCGGCGAGTCCCTGCGTCGAACCAGGCGGTTGGACGCCCGCTGGCCCGGCGCCGAAGCCCTGCTGGCATTTGCGGGCACGTCGGTGAGGGCGAAGACAGACGGGCTGCCTGCGCGGCTGGCCGCCCTGGAATGCCTGGAGGCCGCCGCCACGTTGCCCTTCGACGAGGGGCTCAAGCGCGAGTCGGAATGGTTCGTCCGCCTTCGCCATGGTCCGCACTTTGCGGGCCTACGCCACGCATTCCTGGCGGAGCGTCGGGCTGCCCAGGGTGTGCGGCTGTCCCGGGACGTAACGCCACGGGCGATCGCCCGGTCCGCGGTGGTGGGCGGCGGCACGATGGGCGCCGGCATCGCCATGTGCCTGGCCGACGCCGGCATCGAGGTGACGGTGATCGAGCGCGACCCGCCGGCACTCGACCGCGCACTCGCCGGTATTCGCGATCGTTACGAGGCGAGCGCCAGGAAAGGGCGCCTGACGCCGGACGAATGCACCCGGCGGATCGCCCTGTGCCGGGGGGCTGTCGGACTCGAGGCGGCCGCCAATTCGGATCTGGTGATCGAGGCGGTTTTCGAGGACATGGACACCAAGTGCGAGATATTCCGGCAACTGGGCGAGATCGCACGCCCCGATGTCCTGCTGGCCACGAACACCTCGATGCTCGACGTGAACGTCATCGCGAGCGCGACCCGCCGACCGCAGGACGTGCTCGGCCTGCACTTCTTCAGCCCGGCCAACGTCATGCGGCTGCTCGAGGTGGTGCGGGGCGAGCGCACGTCGGCGCAGTCACTGGCGACGGCGATGCTCCTGGGCCGCCGGATCGGCAAGACCTCGGTGGTGGCCGGTGTGTGCGAAGGGTTCATCGGCAATCGCATGTTCGAACCCTATCTCATGCAAGCCGGCCTGTTGCTGGACGAGGGCGCACTGCCGCAGCAGGTGGATCGCGCCATCGAGCGCTGGGGCATGGCGATGGGCCCCTTCCGTGTTTGCGACCTTGCCGGCAACGACATTGGGGCGGCCATTCGGCGCGACCGACTCGCCCGGAATCCGGCACTGGTCTACTCGCGGACCTGCGATGCCATCGTCGCCCAGGGGCGACTCGGACAGAAGGTGGGGCGCGGATGGTACGAGTACGCCCCGGGACAGCGTGCACCGCAGCCCAGCGCGGAGGTCGGCGAGGCGATCGGTGCCGAATCGCGGCGGCTCGGCCTCGAGCGCCGGGCGATCAGCGACGAGGAGATCGTCGAGCGGCTCACGCTCGCGCTGGTGAACGAAGGCGCGCGGATACTTGAGGAACGCATTGCGCAATGCGCCTCGGACATCGACGTGGTCTACGTGACCGGCTATGGCTTTCCGCGGTGGCGGGGTGGCCCGATGTTCCACGCCGACACGCGCGGACTCCCCGATGTGATCGATGCCATCGCCCGCCTGCAGCGCGGACCTCCGTATCAGAATCGCGGGGTCTTCTGGCAGCCGGCCGGACTCATCGAGCGGCTGGCGGCGCGAAAGCACGGATTCAAGGATGTCGTCGGGGGGGAATCGCCATGACTGAAGCGGTCATCGTATCGACTGCCCGGACGGCACTCGCGCGTTCCTTCAAGGGCGGTTTCAACCTGACGCACCCCGTGACACTCGGAGGGCATGTCGTGGCACACGCCATCCAAAGGGCAAATTTGGCGCCACAGGACATCGAAGACGTCATCGTGGGCGGCGCCTTCCTGGAAGGCTCGTCCGGGATGAACATGGCCCGCCTGGTCGCATTGCGCGCCGGTTGTCCGGCCACGGTTCCCGGCCTCACCATCAATCGTTTCTGCTCGACCGGACTGCAGTCCATCGCGCTAGCGGCGCAGCGGATCATCGCGGGTGAAGGCGACATTTACGTGGCCGGCGGCATCGAGTCCATCACGCTCGTGCAATCCCGCGCCAACACGTTCAACCTGCGCGAGCCGTGGCTCGAAGAACATCAACCTGCCGTGTATTGGTCGATGCTGGAGACCGCGGAGCTCGTGGCGCAGCGCTACGGCATCTCCCGGGAGGCTCAGGACGAGTTTGGCGTCCGCAGTCAGCGGCGTGCCGCGCAGGGCCGCTCCGAAGGTCGCTTCGATGCCGAGATCGTGCCGATGGAAACGACCAAGGCCGTGATGCTGCCGGACGGCAGCATCGAAACGCAGGCGGTCACCGTGACACAGGACGAAGGGATCCGCGCGGACACGACGCTGGAAGGCGTATCCAAGATTCGTCCCGTGCTGGAGGGGGGCGTCGTCACCGCAGGCAATGCCAGCCAGCTTTCGGACGGGGCCTCGGCATGCGTGGTCATGAGCGCCCGCGAGGCCGAGCGGCGCAGCTTGAGTCCCCTCGGCCGCTACTGCGGCTTCGCCGTGGCCGGATGCCAGCCCGACGAGATGGGAATCGGTCCGGTTTTTGCAGTCCCGAAGCTGTTGGCCAAAGCGGGACTGTCGGTGGACGATATCGGCCTGTGGGAACTCAACGAGGCGTTTGCCGTGCAGGTGCTCTACTGTCGTGATCGCCTCGGGATCCCGGATGAGCGCCTGAATGTGAACGGCGGGGCGATCGCGATGGGTCATCCCTATGGCGTCACGGGCGCCCGCGCGGTGGGTCACGCCCTGATCGAAGGCCGGCGCCGGGCGGTGCGCCACGTCGTGGTGACGATGTGCATCGGCGGCGGGATGGGCGCCGCCGGGCTGTTCGAAGTGTTTCCGTGACCGTGCCGCTCCAGGTCAGTGGCAGGGATGGTGGTTGAGCATTCATATGCGGAGTAATGAAAATTATGATTACACTTATCGCGACAGTGCGCACCAAGCCCGGCATGGGCGCAGAACTCGAGGCCGACTTCGGTGAATGGGCGAAAGTCGTGAAGGCCAACGAGCCGGGTACGTTGCAATATGACCTGAACCGCAGTCGCGAAGATGCGGATGTATACGTTGTCGTCGAGTCCTACTTCGACGAGGCGGCATTGCAGATTCATGTCAATAACTTGAGTGCGCGTAAGAATCCCCCCACCATGCTTGCGGGACCGCCGACGCTGCAGGTGCTCGACAAGGTGGTTTTGTAAAATTTCAGGGGTGGGACCACACCGACTGCCGGCTCGCGGGCTCCCCACTCCTCCTTGGGGGGGCTCGCGTCCTTCCAAGTCCCTAACCTCACCCCCATGAAACAGCCAGTCTTTGTCGTCGGCGTCGGCATGACCCAGTTCGGGAAGCATCTGGAGCGCTCGCTGCATTCGCTCGCGGCGGAGGCGCTCGAAGCGACCCTGCGCGATGCCGGCGCTTCACGGGCCGATATCGGCCAGGTCTTCTATTCCGGCGTGACCCAGGGCCCGTTGCAGGGCCAAAACGCGGTACCCGGGCAGGTCGTGCTGACCGAACTCGGGCTGACCGGGCTGCCGGTATACAACGTGGAGAACGCATGCGCGTCCGGCACCAGCGCATTCCAACTGGCCGTGCAGTCGCTGCGCGCCGGCGCCTGCGACGTGGCCCTGGCCATCGGTGCCGAAAAGATGAACATCGAGGACAAAAAGCGCGTCATCGCCATGTTCGAAGGCGGCTGGGATGTCACGAAGAGCGCGGCAAACGAGGCCAAGCTCCTGGCGCTGGGGGAGGGCATCGCCATCCCGCCGGGCAGCGAGTCCACGCGCCCCTACAGCCGTTTCATGGGCATCTACGCCGCCATGTGCCGGTTTTGGATGAAGACCTTCGGCACCACGCAGCGTCAGATTGCGGCGATTTCCGCCAAGAACCACATGCACTCGGTGCACAACCCGCTGTCGCAGTTCCGGCAGCCGTTCACGATCGAACAAGTGCTGGCGGCGCCCCCCATCACCTATCCGCTGACAATGCCGATGTGCGCGCCGCTGAGCGACGGGGCGGCGGCCGTCATCGTGTGCACGGAGGCGGGCCTCAAGCGCCTGTCGGGAGACCGCCGTCGTGCCGTCCAGGTGGCGGCGACTGCCATCACCACGGGCACGATGCGCGAGGCCGACGCATTCGACCAGGCGGTCTGTCGACGCGCCGGCAAGCTGGCCTATGAGGAGGCCGGCATCGGTCCGCGCGACGTGTCGGTGGTCGAGGTACACGATGCCGCGGCCATGGGTGAAGTCATGGCGGTCGAGTATCTGGATTTGACGCCGATGGGTCAGGCCGGTGCGGCCGCCGAGGCCGGGGAGCTGTCGATCGGCGGCCGGATTCCGGTCAATCCCTCGGGTGGGCTGGAGTGCAAAGGGCACCCGATCGGGGCCACCGGCCTGGGGCAAATCCACGAACTCGTCACCCAATTGCGCGGGGAAGCCGGTCCGCGGCAGGTGGCCGGTGCCCGGGTGGCCTTGCACGAAAATGGCGGTGGCTCCGTGGGTTACGAGGAAGCCGTGGTCACCGTCGATATATTCAAACGCTAGTTTGGCCGGGACGATGTCAACCGAGAGTCAATCATGAGCGATGCACTGCGACCGGAAATCTCCCTCCCCACCGTGGGGCTGTCGGGCTTCGATGCCGCCCTCACCGAGGAGGAGCAGGCCCTGCAGCAGGGGATGCATCGCTTTGCCCGCGACGTCATGCGTCCGATCGGCCGGGAGCTCGACCGCATGCCGGCCGACCAGGCCTACATGCCCGGCTCGCCGTTCTGGACGTTTCACCAGGAGGCGGCGAAGCTGGGATTTGGTCCCGAGGCCATGGCCGGGGTCGCCCCGGATCTGGCCGCGCGCATGGAAGGCGTCGGAATCGAGGAATTGGCCTGGGGGGATGCCGGGCTGGCCGTGTCGACCGGAGCCGGGGGAATGCCCATGGCAATGGCTCACGCCAGCGGCGAGAAGGAGTTGATCGGTCTGTGCGAGAACAAGCTCGGATGCTGGTGCGCGACGCAGCCGGACCGCGGATCGGACGGACTCATCCTGTACCCGGCCGAGCGTCACCCGGGCTCGCTCGGCAACAAGGGCAATCTTCACGCGACCTTCTCCGGCGATGAGATCGTGCTCAACGGTCAGTCCTCGGCCTGGGTATCCAATGGTCCGGTGGCGCAGGTGGCCCTGGTCGACACCGTGGCCGACTACGGACAGGGTTTTTACGATGCCCACGGCAGCACCTTCGGCTGCAACATCATTCTGCCCCTCGATCTTCCGGGCATCTCGCGCGGCAAGCCGCTGGAAAAGTTGGGCAAACGCCCGCTGCCCCAGGGCGAAATCTTCTTCGATCGGGTGCGCGTGCCGCGACGCTTTGCCATTGCCACCCGCGACGACTACGAATTCAAGCATGCCGCCGCCTGGGCCCAGGCCGGCACGGCCATGAGCCACGTCGCCACCGGTCTTGCCCGCTCCGCCTTCGAGCGGGCGCTCGCCTACGTCCATGAGCGCAGGCAGGGCGGCGAGGTGCTGGCCAAATTGCAGCTGACCCAATACCGCTTGGGCGTGATCGGTGCGCTGCTCGAGGCGATCCGTGCGATGGCCCGGCATGTGGCGCACTACACGCGCTGCTCGCCCCGGGCGCATCCGTACTTCACCGCATCCGGGAAGGCATTCTGCTGTAGCAAGATGATGACGGTGGTCGACGAGTCGCTGCAGCTCTTTGGCGGCGTCGGTCTCACGCGCGAATTCCCGATGGAGAAGCTCCTGCGCGACGCCCGCGCCATGCAGATCGAAGATGGTGAAAACAACATCCTCTACATGCATTACGGATATCTGCTCAGCCGGCTTCATCAGAGCGAGGGCTGGGGTCGTGATTAACCAACGAGGATACTTCATTGAGCACTGACTACCCGGTCGTCGTCTACGGCGCCAGCGGCTACACGGGCCGGCTGGTGATGGAGCATCTGCGCGAACTGGGCGTGCCGTTCATTGCGGCCGGCCGCAACCGCCAGCGCGTGGAGGAATCCCTGAAGCTGGTGCCTGGCTTGGAAAGCGCGCGCTACGAAATTGCGGAGGTCGAGCACACGGTGCCCGCGCTCACCAAACTGCTCACGGGTCGCAGGGTGATCTGCAACACCGTGGGACCCTTTGCACGCTACAACCTCGAGGTGGCGGAGGCGTGTCTGAACACCGGTGCCCATTACCTGGATACCACTGCCGAGCAGCACGCCATCCTGCAACTCGAAAAGCGGTTTGCCGCGGAGTTCGTCAAGGCGGGGCTGGTCATGATTCCGTCCACGGCCTACATGAACGCCGTCAGCGAGATCGGGGCCCGTCACTGTCTCGAAACACCCGGCGTGGATTCACTGCGACTCCACGGGATCGGCTCGGCCGTGCCCACGGTGGCGTCGGCGCAAACGATCTTCGATGCCGTCGGCCGGCCGTGTTACTACCTGAAGGACCGCGAGTTGGTGCTCTACCCGGGCATCGAAAACGGCAAGGTTTGCACGCCCTCGGGAGAGGTGTTGACGACATCCAACTGGGGGGGGTCTGCCAATCCGCTCTGGTTCCGCTACGACGGCCGCGTCCGCAACTGCAAGATGGACGTGGCCATGTGGAATCAGGAGCTCTACAAGAAGGAGCTCGAATTGGAGCGCTTGTACAAGGTGCAGCTGCAGTGGATTCCGGAGGCGCAGCTCTACCCCCTGCTCGATCACCTGGCCAGGTCGGTCACGCCGGCGACGCCGCCGCGGGAATCACGCCAGGTGCACCGCTCCATCGACATCTGTCTCGCCACGGGCAACAACGTCGCCATGAAGAGCACCCTGTTCAGCACCGGAGGATATCTCACGACCGGCGCGCTGCAGGCCTATGCGGCCAGCCGGTTGGCCGTGGAAACACCCCGGCTGACGGGATTCCGCTCTCCCAGCGAAGTGTTCGGCCATCGGGAGCTGCTGGGGGCGCTGCAGCGTTTCGGCTACGCCTCGATCAAGGTCGAGCAGGTTGTCTGATGTCACATTGCCACTTCACGGACATAGCCTTGAGGATATCCCGGTGAGCTACTCAACTTTTTCGCTGACGCGGGACGGTGCGATTCTGCGCGTGACCCTGGCCAATCCGCCGATCAACCTGGTCAGTTTCAAGATGATCGGGGAGCTGTTCCAGCTGGGCGGCGCGCTCGTCATGGACCCCGAGACGCGCGTCGTCATCTTCGACAGCGCCGATCCGGACTTCTTTCTGGCCCATGTCGATCTCAATGATGTGGCGGCAGCGAGCTCCGATCCTAACTCCGGAGGGAAGTATCCGGACATCAACGCGTTGCAGGCACTCGCGGTCTCCTGGCAGGCCCTGCCGCAGGTGACCATTGCCAAGGTCGCGGGGCGCTGCCGCGGCGGCGGCCTGGAGTTCATCCTCGGTCTGACCATGCGCTTCGCTACCGAGGATTCGAAATTCTGTTCACCCGAGTCGAGCGGGGGGTTCCTCGCCTGCGGGGGTGGCACCACGCGGATTTCCATGATGGCGGGGCCGGCGCGTGCGATGGAGTTTCTGTTGAGCGCCCGTGATTTCAGCGGTGCGGAAGCCGAGCGTTACGGGCTCATCAATCGCGCGCTGCCCGCCGGCGAGATCGATGGCTACGTCGACCGGCTCGCCAAGGCGGTGGCCTCCCGCTCCCCGGCCGTGCTCGCCATGCACCGCGAGGTGTTGAAACGGGTGTTCGAGCCCGCGGGCGAGGCAATGTTTGCCGGCCTGGCGGCCGAGAACGACGGGCTTCGTGCCGGGTTTGCCGGGACGGAAATGCGCGCCGGCATCGACGCGATGCTGCCCCTCAAGCAAACGCGTGAGGTCGAACTGGATCTGCCCGCCACCATCGCCCGGATCAACGGCACGCCGCAGTAGGGGCACACACTCATGGCCATGAGCGACTTCTTCGATCGAGGATACGCCCTCAATCCCGCCGCGACCGCCTACATCATGGGCGAGGAGCGCTGGACGTTCGCGGATGCCTACGCAACCAGCTGCCAGGTGGCGCATGCGCTGCTCGGACTTGGGCGTCCCGCCGAGACCAAGGCGGCCGCCTTGTCGGCCAACCACCCCGTCTCGTGGATGTGCGTTTTGGGATTGTGGCGGGCCGGCTTCGCCTGGGTACCCGTGAACCCGCGCAGCAGCGACGAGGAACAGCAGGCGCTGCTCGACGACTTCGACGTCGAGGTGCTGTTCTTCCAGAAATTCTTCGCGCCCCAGGTCGAGAAGATCCGCGGCTCGTGCCCCAAGCTCACCACGCTCGTCTGCATCGACGGCGAACTTTCCTGGGCACAATCCCTGTCGGCCTGGAGCGGCGACAAGCCGCGCTCCCCGCCGGCCGTCGTACCCCAGCCCGATCAGCTCGCCACACTCATGCCGACCGGCGGGACGACGGGACGGCCGAAGGGCGTGATGCTCACGCATCGCAATTTTGCCGTCTCGATGGCGAATTCCATCATCAACAATCATTACGGACCGCAGCAGCCGATCGTGAATCTCGCGGCGGCGCCGATGACGCATACGGCCGGGTTTCTCAGCATTCCGGCGAGCGCACGCGGCGGAACCGTGGTCGTGTTGACCAAGCCCGATCCGGTGTCGCTGTTGGATGCCATCGAAAAATACCGCGTCACCGAGTTCTTCCTGCCTCCGACCGTCATCTACCGGCTGCTCGAGTTTCCGGGCATCGCCAAGCGCGATTTCTCCTCGCTGCGCTACCTGATGTACGGTGCAGCGCCCATGTCGGTGGAAAAACTCAAGCGGGCGCTGACGTTGTTCGGCCCGATCCTGCTGCAGGGTTACGGACAGAGCGAGGCCCCCGGAGGAATCTCCTGCCTGCGGCCGGGCGATCACTTCGTCGACGGCAAGGTGGCCGGGGACGAGCGCCTCAGCTCCTGCGGGCTGCCGTCCGTGCTCAACGCGCTCGCCATCATGGACGAACAGGGGCAGGCGCTGCCGCCCGGCGCCACCGGGGAGATCTGCATCCGCGGCGAGATCGTCATGAAGGGCTACTACAAGCAGCCGGAGAAGACCGCCGAGACCGTCGTGAACGGCTGGCTGCACACGGGCGACGTCGGCATGCTCGATGCCGGGGGATTTCTTCACATCACCGACCGCAAGCGCGATCTCATCATCAGCGGCGGCTTCAACGTCTTTCCGAGCGAGGTCGAGCAGGTGCTGTGGACGCACGCCGCGGTGCTGGATTGCGCCGTCATCGGGGTGCCGGACGCGGATTGGGGCGAAGCCGTCAAGGCGGTCGTCGAGTTGAAGCCGGACTGCCGGGTGACGGCCGCCGAGTTGATCGCGTTCTGCAAGGAGAAGCTCGGATCGGTCAAGGCGCCGAAGAGCGTGGACTTCATCCCGACGCTGCCGCGCAGCCCTGCCGGGAAAGTCTTGAAGAAGGATCTGCGGGAACCCTACTGGCGCAATGCCGGGCGCCGCATCTGATCGATAACAAGGAAAACTCATGAGCGTTCCGCGAGTCAACCGTCAATGGGTCCTCGTTCGACGACCCGTCGGGGCCGTGAAGCCCTCCGACTTCAACCTGCAGGAAGCGGCCGTGCCGGTCCCCGCGGAAGGGGATGTTCTGATCCGCGTGCACTACTTCGGGTATGACGCCAGCCAGCGTATCTGGTTGACGGAGGGCGGCGGGTACATGCCGCCCGTGCAGATCGGGGAGCCGATGCGCTGCATGGGCATCGGCGAGGTCGTGGAATCCCGCAATCCCGCCTTCGCGGTGGGGCATATGGTGGAAGGGTTCATGAGCTGGCAGGACTATGTGGTGGCCCGCAGCGACGGCCCGATGCCCCTGAGGGTGCTGCCCAAGGCGCCGTATCCGTTGACCTGGAATCTCGGCATTTTCGGAGTCGGAGGTCTCACCGCCTACTTCGGCGTCACGGAGGGACTGAAAGTCCGGCCGTCCGATACGGTCGTCGTTTCGGCCGCCACCGGAGCCACGGGCTCCCTCGTCGCGGGCATCTGCAAGGCCCTCGGGATCAAACGCGTGATCGGCATCGCCGGCGGCGCCGAGAAGTGCCGCTGGATTGTCGAGAAGGCAGGCTACGACGTCGCCATCGACTATAAGAACGAGGACATCGGCGCGCGCTTGTCGGAACTGTGCCCGCAGGGGGTGGACGCCTATTTCGACAACGTGGGCGGAGAAATTTTAAACACGATGCTTTTGCAGATGGCTCCGCGGGGACGCATCCTCATCTGCGGAGCGATGTCGTCCGGGTACGTGAGCGAGAAAATTCCGGGCCCCGACAATTACATGCGCATCTGCACTCACCTGTTGACCGTCCAGGGCTTCCTGTTGTTCTTCTACCGGGACCAGTTGCAGCAGGGTGCCGAACAGCTGGCTCGCTGGGTGGCGGAAGGCAAGTTGTACGTGGCGGAGGACGTCGTGGAAGGATTCGAAAAGGCTCCCGGGTTGCTACCGACGGTATTTTCCGGGAAGAACCCGGGAAAGCTCGTCCTCAAGATCGCTTGAATGCAGAGCCCGCAGTCACCCGCGTCCGACGCGACCACGAACCCCCCCAAGCCGGCCGTGCTCGTCACCGGGGTATCCAGCGGCATCGGTTTCGCCATCGCGGAAGACCTGTTGTCCCATGGCTACCGGGTTCTGGGGAGCGTCCGCCATCCCCAGGATGCCTCGGAACTCCAGCATCGCTGGCCCGATGATTTCACGCCCCTGGTGTTCGATGTGACCGATACCGAGGCGTTGCCGGCAATCGTCAAACAGGTCGAGTCGCTGTTGGAGGGGTGTGACCTCAAGGCCCTGGTCAACAATGCCGGCATCAACCTGGGCGGCCCGCTGATGCACCAGCCCCTGACGGAAGTCCGACGGGTGTTCGACGTGAACGTCTTCGGGCTCCTGGCGGTTACGCAGGCTTTCCTGCCGCTACTGGGGGCCCGACGCGACCGCGTGGGCCCGCCGGGGCGCATCGTGAACATGGGATCGGTGTCGGGCGCCATTACGGTTCCGTTCCTGACGACCTATTCGGCGACCAAGCACGCCGTGGAGGCACTCACCCAGGGACTTCGCCGGGAGCTTTCCATCTACGGCATCGAGGTCTCGGCCATCGAGCCGGGGATGGTCCGTTCCAAGCTGGTCGAGAAGCGCCTGGCGGAACGGGTCGAAGAGCGCTACGCGCACACGGACTACGCGGCCTGGCTGGTGCAATTCGGCCGTTCTATCCTGGCCCAGGAAAACAGCGCTCCGCCGCCCGACCGGGTGACGGCCGCCGTGCGCCACGCGATCGAAGCGCCGAAACCGCGCACGCGCTATCCGCTCGACCGCATCTGGCTGATCGGACGCTTGTTGCCTGACCGGGGATTCGACAAGCTGATCTTCAAGGCCCTCGGCTTGGACCGGATCCGTTGACGGACGCCATCCTGGGCCAGCTGAGTCCAGGCCTCTACCTGACCGGGGACGACGTCGACGCCCGCTATTCGTCGGACTGGAGCCGCAGCAACCCGTGCCGCCCCGCGGTGGTGCTGCGGCCCCGGACCGTTTCGGATGTTTCGACCATGCTGCGACTGTGCCACGGCGTTGAGCAGCCGGTCGTCATCCAAGGCGGGCGTACGGGGCTTGCGGGCGGGGCGACGCCAAAGCCCGGCGAGTGGGCGCTCTCGCTGGAACGGCTGAGCGAGATTTCCGAAATCGACCCGGCGGGACTTTACGTGACGGTCGGGGCCGGCACCCCTTTGGAAAAGATTCAAAACTGCGCGCGGGAAGCCGGCTGCCGCTTTCCCCTGGATATCGGTTCACGCGGATCCTGCCTCGCCGGTGGACTGGTGTCCACGAACGCCGGGGGCATCGAGGTGATCCGCTACGGAATGGCGCGATCATTGGTGCTGGGCCTGGTTGCCGTCCTGGCGGATGGGACAGTCGTCGAATCGCGCAATCATCTGCTCAAGAACAATGCCGGACTCGACGTCAAGCAGCTGTTCATCGGCAGCGAAGGCATCCTGGGTGTGGTGACGGAGGTGACGTTCAGGCTTGCGCCGGCCGGTCGGGAGCGACACACGGTGCTTTGCGGGCTGTCCTCCTTTGAACACGTCATCGCCCTGTTGAATCTGCTGAATCGCGGTCCCGGCGTTCTGTGTGCCTTCGAGGCGATGTGGGCCAGCTATTACGCCGAAGCGCTGCACGCCACGCAGGCCGCCGACCCGCTCGGCGCGCCCCACCCCTATTACGTGCTCGCAGAGATGGAAGGGGCCGGCGCGAACGGCTTCGATGCTGACGTGGAGTCGATGCTCGCCAAAGCCCTCGAAGACGGAGTACTGAACGACGCGGTGATCGCGAAATCCGGGGCGGAGTCGGCCGCCCTTTGGAAGATGCGCGAGGCTGTGGGCGAGATCGGCCGGACTTTCAGTCCGGCGGCGGATTTCGACATTGGCCTACCTCTCGGAAAGATGGACCGCTTTGCCTCCGACGTGCAGTCCGCGTTGACCCAGGCCTTTGGCGATTGCCGCATGATCGCCTTCGGCCACGTGGGTGACGGCAACCTCCACATCATGGCATCCACGGGCCGGAGCGGGGACCTGGAACGGATCTACGACCTCGTGTATCGCCTCACGGAAGGGTTGGGAGGGACAATCACTGCGGAACACGGTATCGGCGTGATCAAGAAGCCCTGGCTCGGTCTCAGTCGCACCGACAATGAAATCGCGTTGATGCGGCTGCTCAAAACCACCCTCGATGGCAGGAACATTCTCAACAGGGGCCGGGTGATATGACGGTGTCGGGGGCCGCGCTTTCAACCGGCTTGCGTCAGGGTCTCTTTTTCCTCGCGGCAAAGTCGCTCGACCATGCGGTGAAACAGGACGACCGACCGGTCGTGTGCGATCGGCATGATGACGGGATTGGGCGTGCTGTCGATGATCTTTTGTTGCGCCTCGATGACGACCTTGTCCTCGGCAAATGCCTGCCGCGTGATGCTCATCAGGAAGTCGCGCATCTTCTCGTCGCCATGCGCGCGGTGCGGGCCCGACGAGAAGAAATAGCGCGTGGTGCCCTTGCCCGTGGGCGTCACCGCCTGATTGGTGCAGACCACCGCGCCGATGGCGTCCGCGTAATCGGGTTTGCCAAAGTTGCACGCCCTGGCCGTCCCCGCGGCGAATTGACCGTTCCATAGGGTCAATATGCCGGGGATCAGGTAATCGTAGGTCTGATAGCTGTCGACCTTGTCCCCGGTCCGGCGCAGTACGTCGCCATCCTGATCCGTGATCCAGCGTGTGAAGCGGATGCCGCGCGGCAGGATTTCGATGTTCGGCGGAACGTTCGCAACCTCTGGATCGGCCTGAAAGCTGTTGGCGTGCACGAAAGCCGCGTGACTGAGATCGAGAAGGTTGTCGTTGATCAACTGCGCCTCGGCCTGATAGTCGAGGAAGCTGCGGTCGAGCAGCCAATCAGGGTTGTCGAAGCCGATCGCGGGCGGGATCAGCGCCTCGTCGGCCTTTGCCGGATCGCCCATCCACACCCACGCCCAACTGTCCTTTTCGATGACGGGGTAGGCGTGGACCTTGGCGTGCGGCGGGATCAAGTCCTGACCGGGTATTTTGATGACCCTGCCGGCCGCATTGAACACCATGCCGTGGTACATGCAGCGCAGATTGGGGCCTTCGCACCGGCCGAGCGACAGGGCCGCAAGCCTGTGAACGCAACGATCCTCGAGGGCAATGAGGTGCCCCTCGGAGCGCCAGAGCACGATCGGCTCGCCCAAAATGGAAACCGCCGAGGGCTTGTCTGTCCCGACATCCTCGGCCCAGGAGGCGACGTACCATGTGTTTCGGACGTAGCTCATCGGGGTGTCAACCGATCGGGCCCGCATACACTTCCATGAATCGCTTGATGAAATCCGGATGAATGTTGAGATTGGCCGCGTGATCCGTCTTGACGCAAACGACTGACGGCCCTTCATTCTCCCTGGCGCGGGTCAGCGCCGGCTCCAGTTCGTCGATTCGTTCCACGTATTGACCGTGGCAGCCCAGGCCCTCCGCCACCTTGTCCCATCGAACGGTTCCCATCTGGGTTCCAAATGTCCTGCCATAACGGTGCAGTTGGTTCGGCTCCTCCATCGTCCATGCGCCTTCCGCGAACACGACCACGGTGATCCGCAGATTCTCCCGGGCTGCGGTCTGCATTTCCATGAAATTGAATCCGGCCGCGCCGTCACCGGTCGAACAGACGACTTCACGGGACGGATCCGCCAGCTTGGCGCCGATGGCCGAGCGAGCCTGTGCGGCCTTGAGTTCGCCGACCAGGTTTTCGAGGCTGGGCTTCAAATCCGCGACGATGCCCAGGGTGATGGGGCGGGAGACGCCGATGTTGCGCGGATCGATGTCGATCTGAATGAGCTTCTGCGTGGCGGGATCACCCCAGTACTTGTCGTAAGGCAGGTCGAGGTTGCCGAGTCTCGACCCTGCGACCAGAATGACGTCGGCCTCCTGCTTCACGGCATCGCCGCCAAAGCCCGACGCTTCCACATAATTGGGATGATCTGCGGGGATGGTCGAGCGCCCCGACCACGACCGGATGATGGGGCAGTTGAGCAATTCCACGAGTTCGAGCAGCGCCCCGGTGGCGCCGGCACGATCGACGCCCGAGCCGGAGAAGATGATCGGATGTTTTGCATCGATGAGCAGGGCCGCTGCCTGCCGAATCTGGGCGAGTGACGGCTGCGGTGGTGGCGCCCGATACTGCGCGGGCTTCCAGATCGGCGCACCGGCGTCATCACCTTCTTCGTAGACGATTGCCGCCGGGATGTCGAGTTGTACGGGACCGGGCCGCCCGATCCACATTTCACGGAATGCCAATCGGATGACTTCGGCCTTCGTGATTGGCGGTAATCACGCCGGGCAGAAGATTGGCGGAACCCGGACCCGGATTGCCGAATACGGCGGCCACCTGACCGGTCGACCGATAGAGGCCTTCGGCCATGTGCACGGCGGCGGCTTCGTGGCGGACAGGAACGAAACGAATGCCGTATTTTTCCAACGTCGCCAAAATCGGGTCAATTTCCGGGGTCGGAAGCCCGAAAATGAATTTTATGCCCTCGTTTGCAAGACAGCGAACGATCAACTCTCCACCGGTCATCCTGGCCATCGCGACATCCCTCCGTAGCCGATCGGACGTCCGCCTAGGACGCCGAGGTCATTCCGCCGTCCACGACGATCGTCTCGCCGGTGATATGCCGGCCGGCGGCGCTGATCAACAGCATGGCGGGTCCAACCAGGTCCCGGTCGCCGCCGAAGCGCCCGAGCGGCACCGTCGGCAGCACTGCGCCGCCAACCGCGTCGAGAAACCCCCTGTTCAAATCCGTGACGAAGAAGCCGGGACAGAGCGCGTTGACGTTGATGCCGTGACGTCCCCATTCGCTGGCGAGCGCGCGCGTCAGGCTGATCAACCCACCTTTGGAGGCGTTGTATGGCGCGATTGTCATGCCCAATTGGGGGGCATTTCCGATGAGGCCGCCAACGGACGCGACATTGAGAATGCGACCGCCCCCTCCCGGGATCATGCAGGTCCGTGCGATCTCCCGGGCGAGCAGAAAAGGTGCGTTTAGATTGACGTTGATGACCTTGAGCCATTGCTCCGTGGGAAAACTCTCGGCGGGCGACACCCAGTTGATGCCTGCATTGTTGACGAGAATGTCGATGGGGCCGACGCTTTGCACCGCGCGCTGCACGAGATCCGGGATCGAATCGAGATCGCCGAGATCGGCCGTGATGGCCGACTTGCGCTCCGGCGATGCATCGATGGTTGCAAGGGCGTGAGACAGTCCATCCTGTGATCTCGCCACCAGGATGACGCGGGCGCCCAGCTCGGCGGCGGCGCGTGCAATGTCGAGACCCAGCCCGCGCGAGCCACCCGTGATCATTGCCGTCCGTCCGGTCAGGTCGAATAGTTCCTCGATCACGCAGGTGCCTCCCCGGCTATTTGTCGCCCCAGAATACTGTCTGCGCTCTCCACGACCCCCCTCCTGAATGGGGGGTGCAGGGTGAGACCCGCGGTCGTAGTGTCGGCGCACGTTGTGGTCGGTGATCCGGCGGAGATTCAGCTTTGCTGATGTGCGGCATTCAAAATATCAATTATCGGTAGTTGTTCACGCTGACTATATTCGCGGTGGGCTGCCGTCAAGCGACCTCGAAGATAGAACTACAAATGAATGATAGGGGGAGATCAATGAGCAACATTGCGGTGAAGGCTCTGAGCTACGGTGCTGTGGCGGCCATTCTGTGTTCGGGTGTCCGCGAAGCGCGCAGCGCGCCTGCCGGCAGTGAAGGTGAACTCCAAGAGGTGGTGGTCACTGCCGAGCGGGTCGAGACCTCATTACAGAAAACCCCGATCGCGGTCACCGCGCTCAGCTCAGAGATGCTCGAGCGGCAGGGTGTCGGTGATCTGATGGACTTGCAGACCTTCACGCCGTCCCTGGAAATCAACACCCGACCGGGGCAGGGGGCGGCCCTGGCCGGCTTTGCCATTCGCGGCATGGGGGTGAACACCACGGACTCGAATGCCACCGTCGGCGTCTATGTCGACGACATCTACGATCCGTCCAACTACGGCACCGCGCTCGGACTCCTGGATGTCGAAAGTGTCCAGGTCCTTCGCGGGCCGCAAGGCACGCTGTTCGGGCGCAACACCATAGCCGGTGCGGTTCTGTACAACACCGTGAAACCGTCCCAGACCGCGGGCGGTTTTCTCGAAGGCACGGTCGGAAACGAGAACCGCTACGAAGTGCAGGGCGCGCTGAACGCGCCCGTCACCGACACGCTCGCCATCCGGGTGTCCGGGGCATTCAAGGACCTCGGCGGTTACGTTCACGACAGTTACAACAACGTCAACCTGGGGCGGGAGGCTAACCGATTCATCCGTGCGCAGCTGCGCTGGACTCCGACCGGCCAGCTGACCGTCGATTTGAAAGCGGAATACGGGCAGATGCGCGACAACGGTCGTCCGGCCGAGATCGGGTACGTCAACCCCAACGCCCAGTTCCCCTTTTTCGCCGGGCAGAGTCAGTTCCTCACCAACGCCTACCTGTCGCAGAGGTATCAGGTGGCCGGCTATGACTCGCCGGATTACTTCCGGTCGTATCAGTCCACCGACTCGAGCGTGGTGACCTACCAATTGAACGACGAGATCAATCTGAAGTGGATCAACGCCTACGTCGACAATCGCAACCGCACGCTCTCGGACTACGACATGACGCCGCTGCCAATCCTGGCCGTCAACAGTGGTCAGATCGACGACCATGTGCTGAGTGAAGAGCTGCGCCTCACCGGCAAAATGACCCGGCTCAACTGGAGTGCCGGGCTCTACTTCGCCAAGCAGAATACCTTCATCACCGACCCCTACATCGTGTTGGGCCACGCCACCATTCCCAGCGACTCGACCACCGAAGGTACGCGCTCGATGAATGTCTACGGCCAGGGTACGTATGATCTCACCGACCAGTTGGCGGCGATCGCCGGGTTGCGCTACAGCTCGGACAAGCTTTCCTACTCCGACGCCACGGCGAACCTGCGGCCCAGCGTGACGTTCGATGACACCTCGCCACGTCTGGGGCTGAACTACTCTCTGACCAACGACGCGATGTTTTACGTGAGCGCGGCCAAGGGCTTCCGCGACGGCGGGTTCAGCGTCAACAGCTCGCTGCCCGCCTCGTACAACGGCTACCTGACGTTCCAGCCGGATACGGCCTGGACCTATGAGTTCGGGATGCGGACGGAGTTCCTCGACCATCGCTTGCGGATCAACCCGACGCTGTTCTGGACCAACTGGAAGAACATGCAGTTCAACTATCTGATTCCGAACCCTGTCCAGCACACCGTCGCTGCCGTCACCAACAACGCCGGCGACTCGCGCATCAAGGGGCTGGAAATCGAGTCGCAATTGCTTGCCACCAACCAGCTGATGTTCAACGGGTCGTTCTCACTGCTCGATGGTCACTACACGCGCATTTCGCCTCTGACGACCAACACGTATCCGTTGGGCTTCGGAGCCGTGCTCGCGGGGATTCCCGGTTCGGTGGTCACCGTTCCCAACCTGTCGCTCGGCGACCCGCTGCAGCAGGCACCCAAGTTCAAGGTTTCGCTCGGCGCCCAATACACCCAGCCCATCCCCAACGGAGCCAAGGTGATCGGTAGTCTCGACGGAGGCTGGACCGACTGGCAGAGCAGCGCCGTGACCGAGCACGACAGCATCCGCATGCCGGCATACACATTGGTCAATGGGCGGTTGCAATACGTCACCCCGAACGGCCGATTCAGTGTTTCGGCCTATGTGCTCAATCTGTTCAATCAGTACTACCTGATCGGCGGCGCGGCCTTCGGACACGGTTATACGGTCGGGAACGACGAGCAAATCCCGGGTCGACCGCGTCAGTATGGGGTGACTTTCCGCACGAATTTTTGACGGTAGTATCCGGAAAGTGTAGTTCCCTCGGTGCCGCGCCTGCGGCACCGAGGGTTCCCGGCTCACGCTTCGGCGACTTGCCTGTGGAGGGTGAGCATCTCACCGGTCCATTGTGGGGTCCGGCCACTCAGTCCACACTCGGACGCGACGCCATAGTGTGAAACGTGCCGCGAAGCGGTCGCCATCCTGCGGGCTGCGCCGGCAACACCGTCACCGTGGTGCAGCAGACCGAGAAACAAGTCCGTGCCCGGCGGCAGGCTCAGGTTGCTCAGGGGTGCGAAGTACGCATCGTCATCCCGGTCGATGGGGACAGGCATGTGGATCCAATTCACCGGGCGGCGCAGGCGGTCAAAGATTCCATTGGCGATTTCCACCATCAGCCCCGTATCGGCGGGTTCCTTGAAATGCTTCTGCCCCGCGTTGCCGTAGCAGAGGTGGTAACCCAGTTCGACGTTGACCGGCACGGCGTTGCCGAGCCACGCGAGCCGGTCGATGATCCCCTGCTTGTTGCCCTTGAGGTGAGTCTCGAAGAAGTCGGTTTCCAGAACGGCAATTTCCGCCGCCACGTCCCACTGAATGGCGAGTTCATCCGGCGCAACCGCCCGGGCGATCTCGTTCATTTCTCTCAGCAAGGCCGCTTGCATTGGTGCCTCGAGTGCAGCCTGATCGCGCAGGCCGATAAACCCTGCGAGCAGAGGGAGCGGTGTGGGCAGGGAGACCTGAAAACGGACATCCTTGCCGATCCGCCCTTGGCTCTTGAGTCGGGAGAACTTCGCATAAGACTCCAACGCCACCCGTGCGTAACCGAGATCGTCAAAACGGACATCCGACGCCGAAATCCCGGGCTTGACCAGAAACTTGGCCTGCCAGTATTCCGCAACGGATGCGGTCGGGGGCTCCATTTCCTGAAGGTAAGGACTGCCCGTCATGGTGCCGATCTGCCAGGCAACCCAGTTGTTCCGTACACCCGTCTCGCCGTCCGGGATGCGCTTGGCCGCTGAACCCACGACGGTGGCAACCAGTTCAAAGGCGTCCTCGGCCGACGGCAGGCTGAGGCTTCCCACCAAATGAACCGGTCTCAATATTCCCATGCCGTTTCCTCCTCGCATATTCATATCATTTGCAGCGCGCCGCATATGGTTGCGGGATTGGGCCGCTCCAAGCCCGTGCCCCAGATGGTCGGCGATACCGGCGGACGTTCCCCTCCCCAGCGTGTGGGGGGACAGGAACCTGAACGACCCAAGCCGCCGGCGTTGCGGATTTTCGATGCGGGCATGGGCGACGCCACGGTGCTCGCGCGTATCCTGCGCAGCGTCCATCATGCGTTTCCGACCGTCCCGTTCCTGGTGGTAGCCAAGGAAATCAGCCTGGACGATGTGCGGCTGGGGCTCGAAAAGATGCCCGACCGGTTCCACGAGCACCCGAGCACTGTGCTGGTCATGACCAATCTCTCCTATCTCGAGGCGCCACGCCTGATGACGCGCGACCTGAAATCAGCCGCAGCTCTCAACTAGCAGGAAGTGCGCCTCCGGGGCACTTCCAGTCACGAGTACGAGGAGCAGATCGAAGAGGTTCTGCCGGCGCTCGCCTATGGCTGGCAGACTGCGCCGAGCCCGAAATCCGGCAATCCGATGCACGTGCGGCCGTCCGTCCTGGTCATTTATCGGTGACGGCGGGCGAGGACGACAAGGCGCTGATTCGCTACGAGATGCACACTCTTCCCTCGAAGATCAGCGACCGTATCGGCACGTCGACGCTGTTCGCGGCCTGGGACGCTGCGATCTACGTCAACCAGATCGAGGATGAACGCCTTGACTCGGTGGTGCAAAAAAATGGCGCGTGCCTGGAGGCGACGCAGCGCGTCCTGCGCAAGCACGGCGTGCTGTGGTTCAACGACGAAATCTTTCTCGTGACGCGCCGGACGCCTCGCAGTGGCGTGCTGTGAGATCAGATCGCTCCTTCTGATGGAATGCCGTTATGCGAAGCGATCATGCGGGTGACCCGGTACGCCTGGTCGATGGTCGATCCGGCACCGTCGTGTCGGTGATCGAGCGCGGTGAATATGCGGCCGGGCTCGACACCTGGCGCTGGGCTCACGAGCGCGCCGGACTGGTCATACCGCTGGGTGGCTGGAAGTTCGTGCTTGCCGATGCCGATCAGATCGTCTGAAGCTGATCGGGCCTGAGGGCGGGCAGATCGCTAAGCGCCGTGCAAGCGCAGCGGCAACGTCGCATACCCCTGGGCAGCATTGTTGATGATGCGCGTGGGCGTGCCGGCCTCCATGGAACGAACGCGTTTCACGAGGGCGCGCAGGATCACCTCGAGCTCCAGGCGCGCCAGGTGCATGCCGGTGCACGAGTGAACACCGTGCCCCCAACCGAGGTGATCGCGCGGATTGCGTTCGACATCGAAGCAGTCCGGAGCGGGATAGTGACGCTCGTCCCGGTTGGCCGAGGCGATGAGAATCCATGCCCGGGATCCGGCCGGGAGAGTGGATTCGGACAGCTTGAAATCTTCCTGGACGAAACGGGTAAATCCCCGCAACGGAGACGCAAGCCGGACAGACTCGTTGATGACGCCGGGGATCAAATCCTGGTTGGCGCGCACTTTATCGAACGCGCCTGCCGTCGTGGCAAGTCCATGAAGCATTTCCCCGGTGGAATAGATGGTGGAATCCAGCGACGGCAGGACGTAGTCAAAAACCAGACTGTGAGCGTGTTCCATCGACAACTCGCCCCGCTCGCCGGCTTCGAGCATACGGTCGGCCCACCCGCCCGGAACCACGTCCGCCCGGGTAAGGCGCATTCCATATCGTACGAACTGCTGGATGGTCGGGATGGCGGCGGCAGTTCTCGCATGGGTGGCAGGGCCGAAGGCATCGAAAATGGCGCTCGACCACGCAAGCATGCGTTCGTGTCCCACGTCGTTGATGCCAACCAAATCGGCGACCACTCTCGTCGGTAGCACCGATGCGAAAGATCTCATGGCCTCAAATTCGGTGCCGTTACCGAATTGATCAAGCAGTTCATTGACCATTTTCTCGAGTCTGCCTCGTAATTCACCCAACGGACCCGGCATCAGCGGCCTCATTTCGATACGTTTGAGTTTGGCGTGCAGTTCCCCGTCGGTGTTCAGGGTCGAGATACTGCTGGGGCTCGCGCTCCCATTCATTTGGGCATTGACCGATACTCCATTGCCGCTGATCAGCGTGTCCGCTGCGCGCAGCGATGCCACGACATCCTTGTAGCGCGCAACGACAAACATGTCGAGATTGGGCACCCAAACGGCGTCACCCAGGGCGCGCAACTGCCGAAACGCGGGGGCGGAGTCGGCCAGCACGTCGTCCGCAAACAGATCGCCGTCGAATTGCGGAAAAACTTCCATAGAGCGGGTCGATTTGACAGGCAACGTGGTTTTTGAGTCCATTTACTTCTCCAGATGCATGGCCGTGGCGTCACGGCCGGCGCGAAAGCGCAGTGTAACGGAGAATGGTGGCGGTCCCAGCGGAACGGGACGGGATGCAACATCGTTTGGAGCTATAGAGCAGATAGGATTAACCGATACTCGTGCTCCAGTTCCGCGTGACGGAAGATTCTAGTCCGGACGTGGGGATATCCTGCGCCACCCAAATCGAACTTATCGGGTTGTTCGGTCACTCCGGCGGACTGGTCTTGCGGGATGCGATTTTGACAGGCGGCGTTTGGGGCCGGGCCTCCAGGTGATGGGTCAATCTGGGTTCCTTGAAAATTGCGGGGAGATCAAATCACCATGAAGCGGATGTCGAAAGTCGGAGCCCTGGTCGTCATTGGTCTTGCGCTGGTGTGCGCGAACGTTGCCGGTGCGCATCATTCGTTCGCGGCCTTTGACACCACGAAGGAGATCACC